>Ga0209751_10000029_pt1 | contig 141650 bp, 145 predicted proteins | sample RifCSP13_1_FD_184019 | JGI IMG/M metagenome (GOLD analysis project Ga0209751, IMG submission 184019) | Soil microbial communities from Rifle, Colorado - Rifle CSP2_sed 13_1 (SPAdes) (version 2) | ecosystem: Environmental > Terrestrial > Deep subsurface > Rock core/Sediment | place: Rifle...
GCGTGTGCTGGGCGATCGCCAGCGAGACCTTCTACCTCGTCCCGGATTACCTGAAGAACGGCCTCGCCTGGACGATCGCGTTCTACTTCGGGTCGCGCCTCGCGCCCTCGTGATCACGCGGCCTTGGCGGCAATCTGCAAGGCCCGGTCCACGGCGTCCTCGACGTGCTTCACGCCGGCGGCCTTCGAATACCCGGCGAGCGCGGTCAACATCGCCTCCACATAGTCCTTCGAGGCCTGTGTCCCGAGGTGGCCGATCCTAATCCCCTGCCCGCGCATCGGGCCCAGGGTCCCGGCGATGAAGATGCCGTGCTCCCTCTTCAGCCGCGCGATCAGGTCGTGCGCGTCGATCCCGTTTGGCGGCTTCGCGGAGGAGACGGTGTTCGACGCGTACTCCGGTTTCGTGAAGAACTTGTAGCCGAGGCCCGCGAGCCCCTCGCGGTACGCGCGGCCGATGACCTCGTGGCGGCGAATCCGCCGCTCCAGCCCCTCCTCGTGCAGCACCCGGAGCGCGCGGTGGAAGGCGTACATGACGTTCGAGGAAATCGTCGTCGGCTGGGGGTGCCAGTCCCCCCATTCCTCGCGGATCCGGTTCCACGTGAACAGGCTCGTGTACCATCCCTCCGCGGTCGCGGGGTCCACCTGGTCGAGGAGGCGCTTCGATACGGCGACGGGTGCAATTCCCGGCGCGGACGCGATGCACTTCTGCGACGCGGCGAAGCACGCCTCGATCCCCCAGTCGTCGCACGGGAGGGGCAGTCCCCCGAGAGAGGAGACCGCGTCGCACAGCACCCACGCGCCGCGGTCCGCCGCGACCCCCGCGAGCTCCCGCAGCGGATTCGTCATCCCGGTCGACGTCTCGTTGTGCACGACCGTGAGGCACTTCGCCCCGTTCCGAAGCGCGCGCCCGACCTCCTCCAGGTCTGGCGGCTCACCCCAGTTCGCCCGGACGACGTCGACCTTCAGGTGGTGCGCCTTCAGGACCTCGACGCACCGCGCTCCGAAGAAGCCGTTGTCGATCGCCACGACGCGGTCGCCCCGGCGGAGGAGCGTGAACGCGAGGACCTCGAGGCCCATGTGCCCGGGGCCCGCAACGGGGTACACCTCAGACGTCCGGACTTGGAACAGGCGCCGGAGCATGTCCGCGGTCTCCGCGTACCGGCGGACCCATTCCTCCCCGTAGTGCGGGGATGCGGGCTTCGCGAGCTCCTCCATGACGCGGGGGTCGATCGGGACCGGGCCCGGGATGAGGAGACGCGGGACGTGACCCATTCCGGCGCGCGAACGGCCTATCGCTATAAAGCGATTTGGCCATTGAATCCTATACGCGAGGCATCGGAGGGATCAGTCCCGGATGCCCTCTTCCGAGATCGAGAACACGGCCTCCGCCTCCGGCATGTTCGGCGAGTCGACGAGCCGCGCAATCCGCTTCCCGCCCTTCGACTTCCGGAAGTACATGCGAAACGTCGCGCTGTGGCCGACGACGTGGCCGCCGATCGGCCGCGTCGGGTCCCCGAAGAACGCGTCCGGCTTCGCGTGCACCTGGTTCGTCACGTAGATCGCCGCGTTGTGGACGTCCCCGAACCGCATGAGCTCGTGGATGTGCTTGTTCAGGAGCTGCTGCCGCTCCGCGAGGACGCCCCGGCCGACGTACTCCGCGCGGAAGTGCGCGGTGAGGGAGTCGACGACGATCAGGCGGACGTGGAAGTCCTTCGTGAGCTCGTTCGCCTTGTCGACGAGGAGCATCTGGTGGTGGGAGTTGAACGCGCGGGCCACATGGATCTTGGGGAGGATCTTGTCCACGTCGAGCTCGAGCGCGCCAGCCATGTCCGCGATTCGCTCGGGTCGGAACGTCTGCTCCGTGTCGATCCAGACGACGTCTCCGCCGAGGCCGCCCTCCTCCACGGAACGCGTGGCGTTCACCGCCAGCTGGTGGCCGAGCTGGCTGTTGTGCATGAACGTGGGAACCTCGCCCCCGACGAACGCATGACCGTCCGGGACTACGAAATCGTACACGAACGACCCGTGTGGCTCGATTTCGATGGATACGACCTCGTCCCATGCCATCGCGTGGAGGTTCCGAATCTGGGGCATCGCCTCCTCCAGGTTACGAATGCGCAGCTGAATCCTCTCGAGCAGGGCGTCGCGGATTCTTCGCCGCACGACTTCATCATGGGGCAGCCCCCGCCGCATATAGTTCCGCAACGCGGACTCGGACATCCCTGCGGAGGCCGCAAGGTCCTGGAACGGGAACGGAATTAGGTCCACGAGCGTCCGGAACTCCGCATTCGAGAGGGCCGGCAGCCGGTCCGCGAGCGACCACGCCCGCTGCAATTGCTCATGGCCCGCCACGAATTTTGAAACGAGTCGGATGAACGTGCCATCGTTCAACGCCATGGATCGGTACCGGGTGCGCGTCAGGACATGATAGAACGCTTCGGCGGCGTCGCCCCGGCCAATGGCCTTCGCGCGTCGGCCGCGGTTCCCGCCGAGCGTTCTCCGGTACACCCCCGCCAAATACTGTGGAATCCGCGTTGGATAGCCGTACGCCGAATTCCGCGTGGTCACGCGCGGGATTTCCTTGGTGAGCATCGGCAGGTCCAGCCGATCCCGATCGAAACCGACGACGTGGACAACCCAGTACGTCTCCCCCTTGACGGCCCGGGTGCGCAGGGAAGCGTGAATGCCGAGCCGACCGAACAGGTACGAGAGCCCCTGCGCGAGCGCGTGGCTCTTCGTTGTGGCGCTGATCGTTCCCCCGATGGATCCGTCCCCGTCCAAATAGCCGGCGAGGAAGCTCCGGACCGCGGATTCGGAGCCGGCCAGGACGCGCTCCGGCACCCGCTTCTGCCCGGCTCGTTCTTCGGCCAACGTTCCGAGGAAAGCCGCCGTAGCCCGTCGGAGCAGGACAGTCTTGACGTGTGGCCGAGCGCTGTCGGATCGCACGGTCGGCGCGTACCCGAATCGGCGTTCCACGAAAGCCGCCACCCACTCGATGATCCGACCGTCTGTGTTGCAGACCGAGAGCGGATTCCCGGTCCCCTCCGCGACGAACAGGCCCAAGAAGTATGCCTCTTCGTCGGAGAGCCTCCCCGATGGCAGGGACAGCGTCTTCGGGAGGCCCAGCGGATCGCCGACCTCGAGCTTCGCGGCGGGGACCCACTGAACGCCCTCTTGGGTCACTGTCAGGAATCGGTGCGCTCCCGTCACCCGGTGCGTGGCACCCCGGGCGGTTCGGATTCGGTAGACCGTGTCCGCACGCTCGCGATACAAGGCGATCGCGGGCGTGATGCCCAGACCATCCGAGGGAAGTCCTAGGACCCGCAACGGAACGTCGCGGACGACGAAGCCATCCTCGAAAGGCGCCTCCCCGAGAATCGCCGCGTACTTGTCGTACGCGTCGGCAATCGGTTCGAAGTGTAGCTGCTCGTCATTGAAGTACAGAACAGGGGTCTCTCCAACGAAACACTTGCCCGAGCCGAACTCGCCATACGCCTCCGTGATCGACTGCGTCTCCAGCCCGCCCCCGAGCAGCTCGTCGAGCGCCTTCGAGCAGGTCGTGAGCTTGCCGACGCTCTTCCGCCGTTCGAGGATCACGTCCCCCGTCTCGAAGCCGCCGACGTCGGCGGCCTCCCGCGCGGCGGAGATGATCTTCTTCGCGACGGCGTCCCCGATCTCCGCGACCTCCGCGAGGTCGCCGGGGGACGCGACGGCGAGCGCCATCAGGTCCGTGTAGCCCGCTTCCCTCAGCTTCTCCGCGGTCGCCGGGCCCACGCCAGGCAGCTCCTCGACGGTCTTCGCTTCCATCTTCTTTCCCTGTTCCGCCACAGAGACGCCCCCGGGCATGGGTAAGATGGGGGGGTTAGTGAAAGTAATGGTCACCGTTAAGGGAGGGGCGGCCCATCCCCGCCTCGATGCGCGCGCTCGCCTTGGCAATCCTGGCACTCACGGTCCTCGTGCCGCCGGCGCAGGCGGCGAACTTCGGCGTGCACACCGGCCTCGCGGACGACGTGTGGGCGGACCCGTACTTCCGTGCGGGAGCGCTCCTCGCGGACGTGGACCACTGGTTGCCGCCCGCGGAGCCGCAGACGGACAGCCTCGCCTTCGCCCTCGGGATCGCGCAGCGGGCGTGGCCGGGGAGCCGGAACGCGTGGCGGTTCGCGACCGGGTGGTACGAGCACCTCGACCAAGACGCACGGTTCGTGGAATCCCGCGCCCGCGCTGTGGCGGCATACCCCGCGTACACGGACACGGACGTGCGCCTCGCCTTCGATTATTGGACGCTCCGAAAGCATCCCTTCCCAACGGACTACGACTGGGTCCTCGGGGACACGGAGGTCCTGGAGCTCATCCGGGGCGGGCTGATTGCGACGGACCTCGCGGGGGTGCGCCAGGCCGTGGATGATCTCCTCCACTCCCAGAATCTGAGCGAGCCGGGCCTCGCCCTCCAGCTCGACGCCGCGCACGCGTACGGGCTGTTCTACCCGAACCGCGTCGCGAACCTGCAGGCGGAGTACGACCGGTTCTACGCAATCGTCGCGGCGGGGTTCTATCCGATCCTCCCGCGGATCGACCTCGAGCTGCGGACGATGGCGGCGCTCGCCGCCCGCCACGCCGCGAACCCCGCGGCGGTGACGCCCTACCTGAAGGCGGCGACGTTCCTCGAGGCGGTCCGGCCCCCGGGGTGGATGGATCAGGAGGCGTCCATCTTGGCGGCGTTCGTGGACGCGCTCCCCTCGGCGAACCTGTCGCTCGCGATCCGCCTCATCCTCGCGGAACGGGCGTGGCGGATCATCGATCTCCTCACGTGACGGAAACCGGCTTACCGGGAGGGGCGTTCTTGGCGGCGATGCCCGCGCGGTTCAACTTCGACCGCGTCGCGGACGTGTATGAGGAGACGCGGCGGCTGCCGCCCGTCGTCCTCGATGGCCTCGCGGAACAGATGGCGTCCGTCTTCGAGCGGGGCCGCGTGCTCGACGCGGGCGCGGGGACCGGCCGGTACGCGGAGGCGCTCGCCGCACGGGATCTGGCGGTCGTCGGCCTCGACCTCTCCCGCCAGATGCTTGACCGAGCCCGGGCCAGGGGCCTGGGACGCCTTGTCCAAGGAGAGATGATCCGCCTCCCGTTCCGGGACGACGCGTTCGATCACGCGATCGCGATCCACATCCTCCACCTCCTCCCGGACTGGTGGGCGATGATCGACGAGGTCGTACGGGTCACCCACGGGTTCCTCGCGACGACGCGGGAGATGCGGGAGCCGGACATCCACCGGTGGTACGATGAGAAGATCGGGCTTGCGGACCGGACGAGCCCCGGGATCGAGGAGGAGGACCTCGCCGCGCGCGTCGCGCCCGCGGTCCGCTTCCCCCGAATCGTCTGGCGGGAGGCGATGGCGGCGGAGGCGTACCTGGACCTCCTCGGCAGCAAGACGTTCACGTCGCAGTGGCAGGTATCCGATGAGGCCCACGCCCGCGCGATGGCGGACCTCCGGGGGGAGTTGGCGGGGAAGACGTTCGACTCGAAGCGGACGTGGGAGCTCCTCGTGTGGCGGGTCGAGGACCTCCGGGCGATCTAGGCCGTCGCGGCGAGGGGCGCCTCGACCTTCGCGGGCCTCAGCGCGGCCTCGAGGTCGTCGAGGGAGGATATCGTGACGGACGCGTGCGCGCACGCGCCCGCCCCTTGACGGCGCAGGTGGACGGTCCGGAATCCGAGGGACTTCGGCACCGCCAACCCGTCCTCGCAGTCCGCGGACACGACCGCCACGTCCTTCGGCCGCAGCCCGAGGAGCTGCGCGGCGAACCGGAAGACCTTGGGATTCGGGAGGGCGGCCTTCGCGTCCCGCGGCGTGATCACCGCCAGCGAGGCCTTCAGGGGTTCGAGCACGGGCTTCACGAGGAACGGCGGGAGGGCGGACGCGACCGCGAGCTTCCGTCCCTTCGCGAGGACCGGGATCGCCCGCGCGGCGTCGTCCCAGAGGGCGAAGCGGTGGTACTCCGTGAACAGCGGGGCGAGGGACATCAATTCCGTCCGTTTCGGCTTGTGCCCGAGGTGTCTCATCACCGCCTCGACGAACGCCTCGACGTTGTCGAACCCCTTCCGCGGGAACTCCACGTGGAGCGTGTAGTCGTACGCGGCCTGGAGCTCCGGCCCGTACACGTCGTACCCGAGGTTTCGGATTTCTAGGACGCACGGCCCGAGGTGCCCGTCCGCGCGACGCGCGACGACGCCCTCCAAGTCGAGCAGGATCCCCTTCGCCACGATTCGAATCCGACGGGCGGGTCGTATTAGCCCCTTCCGGTTCCCCTTTAAATAGGGGCCCGATGGCGGGAGAAGAACCTTCAAGAAGGGGGCGGAAGGGCGTCGTCCGGAGCGCCCGCGAAACGCCGCAGCGCCTCGCGCTCCGCGAAGTGGAGCAGCCCGGGAACGACGAGGCAGTGGAGGGGCGGGCCGAGGTTCACCGCCAACAGGCGTCCCGCCCGGTCCGCACGAAGGACTGGACTCCCAGACCCTGCGCCGCCGACCGCGCACGCGAGGACGTTCGGCGAGAACCGCTCGCCGCCAATCTCGATCAGGTACCGCAGCGCCTCGTTGGCGGTGAGGAACCGCCCGTCCTCCTTCAGGTCGAGGAGCACGAGCGTGTGGAGTCCCGAAACGCGATTGGCGGCGATCACGTCCACGGGGCTGCTCGGGCGGAACCCCGTCTCCGGGATCGGAATCGTCGTCGTCCGCCCAAACTTGTACGCCTGGAGGCCGAGGAGGCCGATCGCGGCGGTGACGATCGAGGAGCCGTGCACGATCCGCGTCCGGATCCCCGCCTCCGCGGCGCGGAGACGGAGGTCGACGTGCGTCGTCGCCATCATCGGGTCCCCCGCGACGAGGAGGCCCACGCGCCGCGTCGCCGCCTGCTTCAGGAGGATGACGCCGGACTCCACGTCCTCCCGATGGAGGACCGTCACCGGCTTCCCGATCAGCGCCGATACCTTCTCCGAGGTCGTCCCGCGGAGGGAGGACGTGTAGAACTCCGCGAACAACACGTCGCACGCGCGGGCCTCGTCGAGCGCACGGAGGGACAGGTCCCGCTCGTCGTACAGCCCGAGCCCGATGAAGACGAGCTCGCCCACGGGCGCGGATACGGGGGAACGGAGAAAAACCCTCGCGTCACGCGAAGTAGGTCTGGATCAAGATCAGGAGGAGGAACGTCGAGATCGCCGCGATCGTCATCCGGAGGCCCTGTCGCAACGGGCTGCGCCCCGCGACGCGGCCGAGCGCGTACCCCGCGATGAACACGAGAGACACCGCCACGAGGATGGAAATCTGGGAGGCCTGCGCGAGGGAGGGAACGCCGAAGCCGAGGTGGAGGAGCAGGGGCGTGGCCGTGACCGCGAACACCAGCAGGGGTGCGGAGAAGTTCACCAAGCTCAACAGCGCGCGGTAGAGGCGCAGGGTCTGGTCCATGTGCGTGTCGCGCATCTCGGAGAGCATCGCCCGCTCGATCTTCGCCATCCGGATTTCCGCCTCGAGCCGCTCTGCCTCGTACACGCTCACGCCCGTCGAGATCCCGATGGCGATGCACGCCGCAGCCATCGCCGCCAACGTCACGCGGACCTCGATGCCCCGCGTCACCAACGTCGCCGCCACGATGCCGAGGACGACGAACGTGGAGTCGAAGAGGGTGTTGATGAAGTACCGCCGGAACAGGTCGCTCACGTCGTACGCGAGCCGGAAGCGACGCATCGGGGCGGAACCCACGGGAGGCCTCGCTCCCCAATTGGCGGCGGATATATCCCCTTGTCCCCGCGGCTATCGGTAGGCGGACCGGAACGCGCCTCGTACCGCGATGAGGTAGATGAGGATCAAGATCGGGATTCCGACGGCGATCAGTTGCCCCGTCGTGATCGCACCGAGTCCACCCGTCAGGCTGATCGTGCTGAGTTGGTTGAGGATGCCCAGCACGAGGACGATCACGGTGAGCCACCAGGCCCATGGCCTGAGCCTCCAGAGGCCGAAGCCCGCCAGGAGGAGGAAGACGGACAAGAGGAACGCGATGAACGCGAGCGCGATGAGCAGGCCGACTCCAAGGGCCAGCGTGAGGAGGAGGAAGAGCCCCGTGAGGAGGGTGAGGATGAACCCCGCCAGGATGACGAGGATCGCGAGGATCGCGACACCAATCGGTCGGCGCGGAGCGGGCGGGGGCGGATAGGCCATGCGCGCGGCATGGGACCCCCGCGAATAAGCCTTCCGGGGGAAGGCCTACCGGAAGTGGCGGCGGACCACGAGCAAGTAGAGCAGGCTGAGCGCCGGGATGAGTCACGACAGGTTTTCCCAGAACGCGGGGCTCCACCGGAGGCCTTGCCGCGCGAGGACGCTCACGAGCTGAAGGGTCAGAGCGACCATCGCCAACCACCACGCCCACGGCCGCAGGTTGTAGAGTCCGATGCCGGCGACGAGGACGATGATCGCGAGCACGAGGATGAGAATCCCGACGAACAGGACCCGCGCGTCCACGAGCCCGAGGCCGACCGCCCCGAGCGCCGCCAAGACCCCAATCGTCGCGAGGACCGTGAGGATGGCACCGATCAAGATCACGAGAGCCGCGCGGATCACGACCCCGATCGGTCGCCACCGGGGCGGCTCGGCCACGGGGGAGAAATGCGGGCACGGATAAGGAACCCGCCGGTGGGAAGCCTAATAGCGGCCGCGTCCGCTCGCCGGCCGGATGCGATCGCTCTGCGTGGCAGTGCCGAAGGAGAAGGCGGAGACAGTCCGGCAGGCCCTCCTCACGCAAGGCCTCCTGCGGAAGGGCGTTGCAATCGACCGCGAGGGGGAGACCGTGTACCTCCCGGTGACGGGGACACCCTCGGTCGGATTCCCGGTCCTCGAGCGCGAGGTGCGCGAGTCGTTCTCGCCCATCCGGTCGTATCGGGACATCGCGGAGGTCCCCGCGAATCTGAAATCCCTCCTGCCAACGAGCTTCGACGTCGTCGGGGACGTCGCGATCCTCCGGATTCCCGAGGAGTTCACGCGATTCGAGCGGGCGATCGCGAGCGCGATCCTGAGGGCGAACACGAGCGTCAAGGTCGTCGCGGCGGACGCGGGCGTGAAGGGGCCCCTCCGAATCCGCGACCTCCGCGTCGTGGCGGGGCCGAATCGGACCGAGACGGTGCACCGGGAGTGCGGACTCTCGTTCTCCGTCGACGCGGCGAAGGCGTATTTCTCCCCCCGCCTGGGCACGGAGCGGATGCGCGTCGCAGACCAAGTGGTGCCGGGAGAGGCGGTCGCCGACCTGTATGCCGGCGTTGGACCCTACGCAATCCTCATCGCGAGACGCCGCCAACCGCGGATCGTGTATGCCTTCGATGCGAACCCGGACGCGTTCCGCTACCTGGAGGAGAACGTGCGACGGAACCGGGCGACGCTCGTGGAGCCGAGGCTCGGGGACGCCATCACTCTCTTGGGCGACATCGAGCCCCTTGACCGCGCGATCATCGACTATCCCCAAGACCCGGACCCCGCCTATCGTGCGGTCCTGCCGCGCATGCTTCCGGACGGCGAGGTCCACTACTACGCAATCCTCGAGACGGCCGAACGGGAGGTGCGGACTCGGGCGATTCGGGAGACGGCCAGGGACCTCGACCGAGATGCGGAGATCCTCCGGTGGCGCGACGTCCATGGCTGGTCCCCGACGCAGAAGTTGTTCGCGTTCGATGTCCGCGTGACCTAGGCGAGCCGCACGCCCGTTTGGTCCTGGTAATGTCCCGAACGATGCTCGTATCCCTTCTCTGAGGCGGACGTGAGCGCCTGGAACACGACCTGCGCAAATCGCTCTCCGATCGGGACGGGCAGCCCCTCGTCCGAGGCGTTGTACGCGAGCAGGGTCAGCGTTCCGCGGAACCCGGAGTCAATCATCCCGAAGGAGGCGAGCACGCCGCGACGGGCCCACGTCGTCCGCAGCCACAGCTCTGCGGCGACGCCCGGACCCAGGCCAATCACTTCGCGCGTGCCGACGGCGAATCGCGTATGGGGCGGGATGACCGCCTGACCTTCCGAGACGGTGCCGCCCCGGGAGGGGACCACGACCTCCGCGATGGACACGTCGTATCCGTTCGGGGTCAGGTTCCGCTCCTCGAACGGGTCGATGATGATCTCGCCCTTCGCGAGCAGTTTCAGGACGTCCGCGTCCGAGACGACGGGCACACGCCGGGATGGATGCGCTGCTGTAATAACGTCTCCGCCAAGACAAGCCTATAAGGGGATGTGGACTTCTGGCGGCGACGGAATGGACTTCACGCTCACGCCCGAGCAGGAGCTCGTCCGGGACACCGCGCGGGACTTCGTCGACCGGGAGATCTTCCCGTACGTGCGGGAATGGGAGCGGAAGGGCGAGATCCCGCAGGCCCTCTACCGGAAGATGGCGGGCCTCGGGTTCCTCGGGGCGCCCGTCCCGGAGAAGTACGGCGGCGCGGGGATGGACTACGTCTCCTTCGCGCTCCTCGTCGAGGAGATCTCCCGCGGGTCGAGTTCCGTGCGGACGACGATCAGCGTGCAGACGTCCCTGAGCGAGACGACGCTCATGCTCTTCGGGAGCGAGGAGCAGAAGCGAAAGTGGCTTGTTCCCCTCGCGAAGGGGGAGAGGTTCGGCGCGTGGGCCCTCACGGAGCCGCAGGCGGGCAGCGACGCCGCGAACCTGCAGACGACCGCCAGACTGGAGAAGGGCGAGTGGGTGCTGAACGGCGCGAAGCGGTTCATCTCGAACGGATCGATCGCGGACTACGTCTTTGTGTACGCCCGCGAACCGGGCACGAAGCGCCACGAGGGCCTCTCCTGTTTCATGGTCCCGAAGAGGACGAAGGGGTTCTCCGTGACGAACGTGGAGACGACGACGAAGCTCGGGCTCCGCGCGAGCCCCACGGCGGACCTCGCGTTCGAGGACTGCCGCCTGCCCGAGGAGAACTTGATCGGACAGCGCGGGAACGGATGGGAGCAGGCGATGAAGACGTTGAACCGCGGGCGCTTGGGAATTGCGGCGGGGGCGGTCGGCGTCGCACGGGCTGCCCTCGAGGCGGCGGTGAAGTACGCGAAGGACCGGAAGGCGTTCGGCCGACCGATTGCGGGCTTTCAGCTGATCCGCGAGATGGTCGCGGAGTCCGCGATGGAGATTGACGCCGCCCGGCTGCTCACCCTGCGGGCTGCGCAGCTCCTGGACCGGGGCGAGGACAACACCGTGGAGGTCAGCATGGCGAAGCTGTTCGGCGCGCAGATGGCGATGCGCGTGACGGACCGCGCAATCCAGGTGCACGGGGGGTACGGGTTCAGCGGCGAGTTCGACGTCGAGCGGTACTTCCGCGACGCCCGCATCCTCGGGCTGTACGAGGGAACGAACGAGATCCAGAAGCTGATCATCGCGGAGAAGATCCTCGGATCGAGCCGCGAGTAGGAACAGAGCCTTCGGTTCGGATTGTACGTACGGAAGGCCTTTGAGGGCGCACCGTCAAGGAAGGGTCGATGCCCCGGAAGCTGAGGGAGTGCCGCCACCCGCACCACACACTCCTCGGCGTGGACTCGACCGCCTACTTCTACCAGTGCGACGACTGCGGCCAGGTCGTCGTCGCGCAGGGCGGCCACTTGTGGGAAGTCCAGTCGGCGGACGTCACGACATAGGCGCCGTCTTCAGGAACCCTTCGAGGGTCCCCTCCCTCTCGAACCCGAGCTTCTCATACATCTCCCACGTCGTGTGGCCGACCGTCGTCCGGAGGAAGAACGGGTCCAATCCGCGGTCCACGGCGCGCACTCGCATCGCGAGGACCATCGTGGCGGCAACGCCGCGCCGGCGCATCGCCGGAACGGTCTCGACCTCGTACAGTTCCCCGATGCCGTCGATCCCATCGAACGAAACGCTCCCCACGGCCTCGCCAGCCAAGTATGCGACATATACCTCGCTCCCGAGCTCGACCTGCCGCCGCCAGTTGAGGGCGAGGAGCTGGTGGGACACCTCGTGATCGTACCCGTCCTCCTCATGGAGGAGCCCCGCGATCGCGTCGTGATCGTCGCGGGTCCCTTGGTCCCGCGCCGGCCGCACCGCCACCTCCGAATTCCCGACGACACGCGATGCGTGCCGGGCGAACATCAGGTGCTCCGACTTTCGCTGAAAACCCCGCTCCGCCAAGGAGGGAGCCATGGCTTCAGCAAGCGCTGGATTCTCGACGAAGATCTGGCGGTCCGCGATGTGAAGCGGGGCGAACATTTCGTCCATCCCGTCGATGGCGGCCGCGATGCCTCCTGCGGGAAGCTCCCGCAACCAGAGGAAGTTCGCCATGTGGATTCGGTGGAACTCCGGGTTGATGACGAGCGTGCCCCACGGTTCCTCGACGACCTCGCACGCCGACCCGAGGGACGCGAGGACCGCACCAAGCGCCCGCCGCCGGTCGTCCGTCATCCGACCTCCTCGAAGAGGCGCACGACCTCTTGGATGCCCTCCTCGCCCAGGGCTTGCCGCGCGAGGTCCACCAGCGAGGAGTCCTCCTTCGCCATGTGGAGGCCCATGTATTGGACGAGGAAGATCCCGTGGCGGTTGAGCTCGCGCAGTTCCGTTCGGTGGAGTCGGTCCGCGACCGCCCCCAACGCCGCCAAGGCCTCCCCGAACTTCGCCACCTCGCGACGGATTTCGTCGTGATCGTACGTAATCACGCTCACGAGGGTCCCGAAACGGCCGATGCGGGCCTCGAGGGGCGGCAGGAGGGCGCGCTCCTCCCGACGCAGGTGGGCGATTCCGATCGTGCGCAGGAACTCGAGCGTGTCACGGAACACCGCTAGGTCCGCCCACTCCGCGCGGTCCCGGTTCATCGCGCCATCGAGCGCAGTCTCGAGGGAGTGGAGGCGAGCGCGAATCGCCTGATGGTCCTCGTAGAAACGAAGGAACGGATCGACGACCATCCTGTGTGCATCGAGGGCACCGTAGATGAAGATTGGCGGGGCGACAAGTCAACGACATCCTTATCCCGAGTCGCATCGTGGGTCCGGGCCGTGGTGGCGCCGGGACGAAAGCTCCGCGGACCGTGGCTCGTGGCGGCAATCATCGGGGTCGCCCTCCTCTTCGCGATCCCTGTACTGCTGTTCCGCCCGCAGTCTGTCCTCGGACCGGTCGTACTGTTCCTCCGTGCAGACGGGACGATCACCGCCAACCGGACGGATGTCCCCTTGCCCGCGGACTTCGGTCCACACTGTTCGAGAATCTACGTCGACCCCCGAGGTTTCTTGGCGGCGGAGGCAGGCGTGGACCTCGCGAACGTTGACGCGATCCTCTTGCAGCACATTGCGCCCGAGTCAGGAGTGTTCACCGACTCAGGCGGCGACCGGGTGCGCTCCCTCCTTCGGGTCGTGGACGGCGCGTGGGTCCTCAGAAGTCCCATCGACAACCGGACACTCGCCACCTTCACTCGGGACGGGGCGAACGTCACGGTGGACTCGGTGACGAGCGGAGTCACCGTGCACGCTCCGGGCTCCATGTGGGAGGACCGGTTCGAGTACGACGTCACGACGCCCGCAGGCCTCGTTCGAATCGCCGAGGCGATCGAGTTCTCGAACCTCGGTTTCACGAGGCCCCACATCGTGCCCGTCGCCGCCTGCGCCTGACGACATGTCGGCGCAATCCTCATCGACCTACTCCCCTGTGCGAAACCACGATGGTCGCCTTCCGTCCTCTCCTGGGCCTCGTCGTGATCCTGCTCCTAGCGGCGATCCCCCCGAGCGCCACCGCCCACCCGCCATGCCGGCTGCCCGAGTACACCGTGGCGTACGCCGCCCCGGTCTGGTCCGCCCGGATCCTCAGGAGCTGGATACCGGACACCCTGGTGTGGTACGCGACTCCGAACGGTACATTTGGCCCGGTGCCGTTTCAGGACCGCGTTGGCCAGGACGAGCCTCGTGCGGTGTTCGACCGTGACGAGGACGGGCGGTTGACTGCGAACGATACGATTCTGTTGTGGGATGCCGAGGGGCGCTCGCCCACGGTTGAGCTTGGTCTCGGCCCGACCGCCGAGCAGGTCGAATCGTTCTTCGTGTACCTCGAGGACGGTTATGTTCTGCGGTGCTCGGGATCGGACGCCCCCACGTGGGAAGTCCAGTGCGCCATCATGGTGGGAGTCGGCGTCACGTTGCTGGTCCTGATCCTGCTTGCCCGACGACGGCGGAACCGCCGGATGCCCTTCTAATCATGGGGCGAAGCGCGCGGGCGTCCGCGGGAACGGTACGGCGTCCCGGATGTGCTCGAGCTTGCAGATCCACTGGATCAGGCGCTCCATCCCCATCCCGAAGCCGGCGTGCTGCACGTTCCCGAACCGTCGCGTGTCGAGGTACCAATCGTAGTTCTTCGGGTCCTCTCCGAACTCCACAATTGCCTGCTTCAGGGACTCGAGGTCCGTCTCCCGCTCCGAGCCGCCGACGACCTCGCCGACATCGTCGCCCGCGATCACGTCGAAGCCCAGGACCAGGTCCGGGTTCTTCGGGTCCCGCCGCTTGTAGAACGCCTGGGAGACCCGCGGATAGTGAGAGACGATGACTGGCTGCTCCTTCCCATCCGTGAGCGCGCGCTCCTCGAACGTGCGGAGGTCCTTGCCCCACTCGAACTCCATTCCCTTCTCCCTCAGGCGTTTCAGGGCCTCGTCGTACGTGATGTGCTCGAACGGCGTGTGGACGCGTCTCAACACCTCCGGGTCGCGGCCGAGGAACGTGACGTCGTCCGCGTTCTCCTCCGCGGCGCGGTGTGCCGCGTGCGCAATCACGCCCTCCGCGTGCTTCAACACGTCGTCTATCCCGGCCCATGCCTCCTCCATCTCGCAGTGCCAGTACTCCGTGAGGTGGCGGGTCGTGCGGGACTTCTCCGCCCGGAACGACGGGCCGATATAGTACACCCTCTCCATGGAGAGCGCGAGCGCTTCCGCGTACAGCTGCCAGGACTGGGTGAGGTACGCCTTCCGGCCGAAGTAGTCGACGTTAAACAGGGTCGCCCCGCCCTCGCTCCCGACGGGCGTGATCATCGGCGGGTGGACCTCCCAGAATCCCTGGTCGCGGAAGTACTCGTGGACCGCGCCGAAGACCGTGTGGCGGACGCGGAAGATCGACGTCATCCGCTGAGAGCGGACCCAGAGGTGGCGGACGTCGAGAAGAAACTCCTCGCTCAGGTCCTGCTGGATCGGAAACTTCTCCGCGAACGAGACGACATGGAACTCCTTCGCGCGGACTTCGTACCCGCCGGGTGCGCGCTTGTCCTGGACGACGGTGCCCCTGGCGGTGACCGCCGACTCGATGAGCGCCTTTTCGACGGCCTCGAACTGCTCCGGTGGCACCGCGTCCTTCGCCACCGCCACCTGGAGGACTCCCGTGGAGTCGCGGAGGACGACGAACGCCTTCCCGCCGACGGTCCGCGTGCGGTAGATCCAGCCGCGGACCTCGACGTCCTGGCCCGTGAGCGTGCCCCCGAGCACATCCGCGATTCTCGGCACGCGTCGACAACTCCGGCCGGCTAGATTACCGTTTCGTGCGGCGCGTGTTATCGGGACTCGTATCCGATGTGGATCGATTGCCCGTCCGCGAAGCGCAGGTTCCCGTACGCGGTGCTCGGCGTCCCGTTCACGTGAAACACGATCTCGTGCGTGTCGTCCGCCACCCGGTCCAGGATTTGGGTCGAGGAGAACGGTTGACCCCAGATCGCGAAGAAGTCGCGAAGGTACGCTGCCCGCGCAGACGGCATCTCGACGTGCGCGATTCCGTCCGTTTCATGGGTGTGGACGGGCCGCATGCAAGTCCCCGACACGATGCCCACGTCCGCCGGGACTTGATATGACTGGCCGAGAATGTCGATCATGATCGTCGCGTGGAAATGGACGCCCGCCCCCGTGTGTTGAACACACATCTCCGTGAGAGGCGTCTCGGGCGTGGGCTCGGGGGGCGGTTGCGATGCCCGGTAGGCGCCGCCCGCAACCGCGAGGACGGCCAGCACAGCGACCATGATTCCCCACAGCGGGATCCGGGGACCCCTCGCGGAAGCGCGAGGCCGCGGGGCGCGCTTCTCGATGCGGGCCGCCTCCTCCCCCCTGCCGTGCACGTTCCTCAGGTGTCCGGGCAGGTTCTCCAGCTTCACGAACGCTTGGCAGTACGGGCAGTGTTCCGCCTTTTTCGACAAGGCATATCGTGAGGGCGCGCCTCCGTTTAAGACTTCGGCAGGCACATATACGCAACGCCTGCTCCCCTCGCCGTGATCCGCGCCGCCGGCACGTGCGACCTCGACGCCCTGTACGAGCTCGAAGAGTTATGCTTCGCAGAGCGCCGCTTCCGGAAGGAGCACCTGCTCTATATCCTAAAGAACCCGCGCGCCCGGACGTTCGTCTTTGAAAACGGTTCCGTCCTCGGCTCCCTGATGGTGCAGGACGAGAAGGTTCTCACGCGCGTCCTGAGCATCGGCGTGCATCCGCGGCACCGGCGCCGCGGAGTCGGCAGCGACCTGATGGCGGTGGCGGAGGACACGGCTCGGCGTTTCCACACGCCGGAGGTGCGGCTCGAGGTGAGCGCGGAAAACGCCGGGGCGATCGCGTTCTATCGCGCGCTCGGATACGGGGTGCTCGAGAAACTCCCCCGCTATTACTCGTGGGGCGACGATGCGTTCGCGATGACGAAGCCAGTTCTTGCGGTTGATTAGAAAGCCTTAAGAATGAACCGCCGCTAACGCTCGAAAGAGACCTCCGCCGATGCTCCAGATGCCCAAGAAGTTCTTCGTTACCTCGGGGAAGGCGGTCTCACGCGTCTCCGACCTGAACGCGTTCGACGAGGCGCTCCTGAACGCAGGAATCGGGGAGCAGAACCTCGTGTACGTCTCGTCCATCCTCCCGATCGGGGTCAAGCAGACGCGGAGGGCGAACATCCCGATGGGGGCCATCACGCACTGCGTCCTCGCGCAGCAGCGGGGCGGGGAGGGCGAGATGATCAGCGCGGGCATCGCGTACGGGTTCCGCGACGACCGCCTCGGCGGCTACGTGGCGGAGGGCCACATGAACGGGACGGGGAAGGCGCTCCGCGAGGTCCTCGAATGGAAGATGGCGGAGATGGCGAAGCTCCGCGGCGTAAAGTTCAAGTCCCTCGAGTACAAGATCGAGGACCTGTCAATCCCGATGGACCACTACGGCGTGTGCTTGGCGGCGCTTGTCTTCCTCTTCTGAGATGTTCGGCGTCATCGTCTGCCCCCGGTGCGGACGCGCGAAGGGCATCGAGTTGCCGAAGAAGACGACGACGTGCCCGTGCGGGTTCGAGATTCGCGTGCATCCGTCGCGTGTGAAGTTCGAGACGTCCGACGCCCGAGAGTTGGCGGCGGCGGTGGGTCGCATCCAAGCGGAGCTTCGCGGCGGCAGCGACGAGGTCTCCGCAGCCGCCAGACCGAAGCGACGTTCGAAGGACGCGTACACCCGCGTGATTGCCGTCGCAGGACGGACGGGCGATCGCCGCCAGAAGGCGCGCGCCGCCGCGGAGGGCCTCGCCCGCGAGTTCGTCCTCTTTTCCTGGGCCGATTGGCGACACGTCGCCGACGCGCTAGGGCTCCCGAACCCCGCGGGAAGCTTGGAGGAACTCGTCCGGGGGAACGTCGTGTACGAGCCGAAGCCCGGATTCTACCGGACCGTCTGATCACTCCTTCGCGCTCGTCGTCCGTCGGACGCGTCGGCGTCGTTCTCGACGGAGTTCCGGCGGCAGGGTGTCCGGAAGGACCCTCCCGTACGCGTACCGGTAGAGAACGAGAGTAAAAGCAATAGCCCCGACGAGGGAGGCTATCGGGAGGGCGGGGTTCGCCTCCGGCACGGAGGACCAGACGAAGAAGGGGACGAGCACGGCCGCGTGGATCACGCGGGCAAGAATCGCCTGGGCGAACGACACGAGGACATCGCCCCGGGAACATCCGTACCCGAGGATCGCACCCGTCGCCCCGTGAATGAACGCGAGCGTCACGGAGAAGGCGAAGAGCGGGAGCGCGATCGCGGGAGCGAACAGGGGGGGGCCGTTCGAGTACGCGTTGCCCGCGGCGACGATCGCCGCGATCCCGATCCCGAGGGACAACCCATAGAACGTCGTGTCGTACCGTCCTCGGTATCCCTTCCGGTTTAGGTAGATCAGCTTGAACGCCTCCTCGAAGAAGGCGAGCAGGAGGAGGGCGATCACGAGGGAGAGGAGGTCGAAGACGACGACGCGGAGCGCCACGGAAATCGCCCCGGAGGCCGTGCCGACGACCATCCCGACGGCGAGGCCGAGGAAGACGCGGCGCGTCTCGAAGAACGAGTGGTCCGTGAACGGGTAGTCGTACGTGCGGAGCGCGTGGTACAGGACGGCGATCGCGGGGCCGAACCCGATCACCCCGGCCACGAGGAACACGAGCTGGTGGCTCGACACCCTCGTCCGATGGGGCGCACCCCTCATTACGTTTCCCCGCACCCGTGGAACAATCTTTTTAGGCGGAGGCCTGCATGGAACGGCGTCCCATGCCCTCCTCGGAGGACGTCGCCTGCCCGATCTGCGGGGAGCCCGCGCCGAAGGGCGCGCGGCGGTGCGACAACTGCGGCGCGTCGCTCGGCGGCCGCTCGGACGATGGCGTCCGGAAGTTTGCGGAGTCGCTGAAGGTCGATGAGGCGACCGCGAAGAAGCTGTACGAGTCCGGCTACCGTCCGTCGGAGACCGCGGGGAAACCGCCCCAGGGCGGGACCCTGTACCTGTGCCCGTCGTGCGGCGCGTTCGTGAGCAGCGGGGACGCACGATGCGGCCATTGCGGCGCGAGCCTCGCGGAGGACGGGGAGACCGCGACGGCCGCCGACGGTCGCCCCTGCCCGCACTGCGGCGAGCCGATCCATGTGGCGGCGGAGGTCTGCCCGTCGTGCGGGAAGTCCGTCGCCCGCGCGGCGGAGGACGGGGTCCCGGCAGTGTGCCCGGAGTGCGGGTCCCTCGCCCCGACCGGTCGCCATACGTGCGCCGTGTGCGGGACGCCCCTCGGTCCGACCCCACCAACGCCCGCCACGAAACCCTCTCCCGTTGCGGAGCCGCCACTCCAGGCGCCCGCCCCCGTCCGACCCCGCAAGGTCGCCCAGACACCGGCCGTGCCACCCAAGACCGCGACGCCTCGGGCCGTGGCCCCCGTCGCGAAACCAGCGGAGGCGCGCCGCGGATCGTCCCCGGACCGCGCGACGGCCCCGCCCGCGAAACCGTCCGCGAAGACGGAGATCCCGCCGCGACCGCCCTCTCGACGCCCCGCCCGCCCCACCGACGCGGCCGAGACGACGGGGATGGCACGCCTCCGAGAGCTCGTGGCCATGGGGACCGCCGTCGCGCTGCCCGCCGCCGCGGGCGCCGCGTATGGGAACGTCGCCGGGCATGATTGGGGATTGTTGTTCCTCTTCGGCGTCCTGACCGGAATCGCCCTCGCGCTGACCCTGCCGGACCTGCGACCGCTCGCTCGCCGACCCGACCTCGCCCTGTTCGTCGCCGGGCTCGCACTCCTCGTGGCAGGACCCGTCTCTGCGTACGCGGGCATCTCCTCCCGATCGCTCGATGCGCCGACGGCCGTCCTCGGGGTGGCCCTCCTGGGGCTCGTCGGATGGAGGCAGCGGTCGGGGATCGGCCTCTTCCTCCCATGGATCGGCGGCCTCGCCCTGCTCGCGGTCCTCGCGTATGCGCCCCTCGCGACCGTGTCCGCAGGACCGTTCGATGCGGGCCTCTGGGCGGTCGGCGGCGCGATGGCCCTCGGGGCCTCCGCCCTCGTCGCCTACCGTCGGTGGCTTCGCGCGGCGGCGGAGGCGCGGTTCCTTCGGGGGGACGCGGAGTCTGCGCGGCGGGAGTACGAGAAAGCGATCGCCTCCTACGATACGGGGATCGCGCTCGCGCGCCGCGCGGGGCGTTCGTCCGCGGCGGGGTGGTATGGGAGGGGCGCTGCGCTCGTGGCGGTCGGACGACACGCAGACGCGCTCGCCGCGCTCGACCGCGCCCTCGCGTTGGACCCGGAGAACGAGATCGCGTGGATCAACAAGGGGACCGCGCTCGCCCGCCTCGGCCGGATGAACGAGGCCCTGAAGTGCTACAACTCCGCGATCAAAGTCAACCCGAGCTACGAGGTCGCGTGGAACAACAAGGGGAACACCCTCGCGCGGCTCGGGCGGCACGAGCTCGCCCTTGAGTGCTACGACCGCGCCCTGCAGATTGACGGGGGGTACCGCACCGCGTGGGTGAACAAGGGATTCGTCCTCGCAAAGCTCGGGCGGTTCGAAGAGGCTGCGGAGTGCGCGGACACCGCGCTGCGCCTCACGGACGGAGTCGCGGCGAGCGCATGACCCTCGGTACGATTCGAAGACCGTACCAGACTATATATGAGGCGTACCCCCTAACTTCGGCTCCTCGCCGGGCCGTCGGCCCGGCACCGGGAAGAGAAGGCATGGTGAAGCCCCCCGCGCCGGGACGGGGCCTGCTCCCCGCCGCGGCGATCCTCGTCCTCGTCGTCCTCCTTGCGCCGCCCGGCGCTGCGTTTCCCGAAGGGAGGACGCACGATCGGGACTTCCCGTCCCTAGGGAGCGGCGACTTCGTCCTCGCGGACGTGACCGGGGACGGATGGACGGACCTCGCGGCGATCGACGCCGCCGCCGGCTACCTCCGACTCTACTTTGGCGGCCCCCTCGGCCTCCCAATCGACCCGCAGGTCGGCGTCCCCGCCCCGGGCGTCCGCGACCTCGCGGCGGGTGACCTCGACGGGGACGGCCGCGCGGAGCTCCTCGCGGTGGACGGTGCCCGCGCGTACTGGTTCGCGCACGCGGATCCGTGGGTGCCGGCGGTCGGCGTGAACGCCTCCGGCGGCCGCGCGATTGCGTCGGGCGACCTGAACGGGGACGCATTCCCCGACCTGGCGGTCCTCTCAGGGACGGGCGCCATGATCTGGTTCCAGCGTCCCACGACGCGCGGGTTCGACGGGGACCGTCCCGATCTGATCCTCTCCGATCCCCTCGCGTTCGACTCGATGGCGGTCGGCGATGTCACGGGCGACGGCCGGGAGGACCTCGTCCTCGCGAAGCCCTACAAGGGCCAGGTCTACGTCCAAGGGGAACAGGGGCTCGACCTCTCGCCGAAGTCCTTCACCCCCGGCGGGAGCGGCGGCGAGATGTCCGTCGCTATCGCGAGCGGGGATGGAGACGTCCCCTGGGTCGTCGTGGCGAGCGCCGCAGGCCCCGGCACGGATGGATATGTCGGGCTCTGGCGGTGGGGCGCGGACGGGCTCCGCTCGGAGGCGACCCTGTCCGGGGCCCACACCGCACGGTTCGCGGTCGCGGACGTGAACGACGACCGGCGCCCCGACCTCACGTTCATCGACATCGATGGCTCCCTGGCCGTCTTCCTCCAGCGCACGGCCTCCTTCGGGGCGCCCGTCCCGGATTGGATCCTCGACGGGGTTCCGCAGGGAATCGACGGCGTCGCGGTGGGAGACGTGAACGGCGACGAATTCGCGGACATCCTCCTGCGTACGTGGGGGAAGTACCTCGTCTACCTCCAGGAGGACGCGGCCCCGTCGCTGATCCGCGCGATCCCGTCCACATACGCGGTGAACCGCGGGCAGGTCGCGGAGGGCGTGATCGACTTGCGCGAGTTCTTCCGGGACGACCACGACCGGCTCACGTTTGAAATCGTGTATCGCTCCGACCCCGCGCATCTCAACGCGACGATCGACGGGAGCGTGATCGACTTCGAGGCTGCGGACTGGTTCGGGACCGCGGACTTCCGGGTGAGCGCGTGGGACGGGAATCCGAACCACGTGCGGGTGGACAGCAACGCGTTCACCGTGCTCGTGAACGACGGGCCCGTCTTCACGAGCACGCCCCCGCGGCGGGCAACCGCCGGTGAGCTCTTCGCCTACGTCGTGTCCGCGGCAGACGCATATCCGGCGGGAGACGCGCACACGTTCGCCCTCGGGGAAGCGCCCGTCGGCATGGACGTCGACCCGGCGACGGGGCTCGTGCAGTGGACGCCGACGGACGGGCAGGTCGGGACCCACGCGGTCGCGGTCGAAGTCCGCGACGGGTACGGGGGCTACGCGGTCCAGGAATTCTCCATCGTCGTCGCTCCCGCCGCGGGCGGGTCGCCCGTACTCTTGATGGCCGTGGGCATCGCCGCCTCGAGCGCGGCCCTGATGGCCGCGGCCGCCCTGATCAACGAGAACGCGAAATGGGCGTTCCTCCTGTTCTTCCTCCCGATGTACTCGAAGATCAAGCGGGAGCGGGTGCTCGACCACTTCGTCCGCGGGCAAATCTTCGGGTACATCCAAGCAAACCCGGGCGAGCACTACAACGCGATCAAGGACGCTCTCGGCCTGACGAACGGCTCCCTCGCGCACCACCTGCGCACGCTCGAGCGGGAGCAGTTCGTGAAGTCGAAGCGCTTCGGGCTGTACCGTCGGTTCTACCCGATGAACTACCGCCTGCCGCCGGACGACGCGTTCCAGCCGAACGACATCCAGCAGACGATCCTGGCGGTGATCCGGGACACGCCGGGGATCACGCAGAAGGAGATCGCCCAGCGGCTGGGCCTGACGCCGCCGACCGTGAACTATCACATCGGGGTCCTCAGCAACCGGAACCTGATCCGCGTGGAGCGCCGCGGGCGGAGCACGCACTGCACGATCGCCGAGGGGACCGACACGTGACCCTGATTGACAAGTACACACTGGACCGGATGAAGGGGCGTGCGATCCGGATCAGCTTCGACTGCCCGTACTGCCAGAGCGCGCGGATCGAGCTCAAAGACCTGGGGGACCTCGGGCCCATGGAAGGGGTCCGATGCTTCAAGTGCAAGGCGCTGATCCTCCTCGACGGGCTCTCCCTCACCGTGATCCGCGAGCCGGCGGCCCGCGCGTCGGAAGGCTGATAAGCGCACGTCCCGTCGTCTTCGCATGGACGCCGATTCGCGGATTCGGCTCGCCTCCCGGATCCTCGCCGTCCTCGCGTTCCTCTCCTTCCTCTCGTGGTTGTTCGTCGCGACGCGGTATCCCTCTGCACTCCTCGTCTCGATCGCGTTCGCGGCGACGGCGTACGGGTTCTACCTGTGGTACCAGCGGCGGAACCCGCTCGAGCTCGCTGGGTACGGGGCGGAGGGGGAGGACCGCGTGGAGGAGGGCTCCGACGTGGCGGTGAGCCCCGGCGTCTCCGCGGCGGGGATCCACTTGTCCTTCGAGACCCGGAGCCGGTGGCGGCGGAAGCGATAGCCTATTTCGCGCCCCCGCGCCCGTACATCTTCTCGTACCACTCCATGACCTCGGCGTCCGGGATCTGGGAAGACTCCTCCGTGACGTGCACCTCGTTCGTCTCCCCGAACGCCTTCACGACGGAGAGCGCCTTCGCGTCGCCGACGACCTCCGTGACGACGAGGTGGGCCTTCCGGCGGCGGGCCTTGAACGCCGCCACGGGTTCCGTGCCGTGGAACACGAGGTAGGAGACGCCCATGCCCCACTTCTCCGCCATCTGGCGGCGGAGGTACAGGGAGAGGTTGTCCATCGGGGTGAGGACGAACGGCTCGTCGAAGTCGATCGTCCCGATCCGCCCCAGGTCCTCCTTCAGCATCCAGTATACGGTCCGCTCCCCGTCGACGAAGAAGCCCTTCACGAGCACGCCGTGGTCCTCGAACTCACGGAGCAGGGATCGGACCTCGGCCATCGAGTACTCGAACCGGGTGTACGCCGCCAGGTTCTCCGCGCTGAAGATGCCGAACGCCCGGACGATCGACAGGAGCACGTCCCGGCGGGCCATCGCGGGGTCGACCTTCGGCGCCCGGACCGTCACGTACCGACCGGCCCCGTCCCGGGTCACGTAGTCCGCGTCCGCGAGCCGCTTCAGGGCGGCGTTCGTGGCGGGCGCTCCCAACGTGGAGAGTTGGAGGATCCTCGGGCGTCCGACGGGCTGCTGCGCCCGGACCAGGTTGAGGACCTGTTTCGTGGGACCTGCAAGCGGCACGTTCTTCGCGCGCTGGAACAGCCCGAGTTGCGCCATCGTGCAGTACGAGACGTACTCCGGGATGACGGGACCTCGATACAGGAGCCCGCGGCGGTGAAGCCGGTCAAGAGGGGTGAAGACGGTCACGCGGAGGCGCGCCGCGTAGTCGGACCGAAGGCCGCCGAGGGCGTCCGCGGCTTCGAGAGGGTCCGCGAACCGGCGCTCCGGATGCAATCCCTGCCGCCAGAACGTGTACGCCATGACGTGCGCGGGCGCGAACACCTGCGGGACGAAGTCCCCCTTCGCGAGGAAGTCCCCGATCCGGTGGTACCCCGCCGCCAAGAAGGGTTTCAGTTCGCCGTCCGTGAGCTCGGGCACGGGCTTCCGGGAGGCCTGCGTCACGCGGACGACCTCGAAGCCCCGCTGGCGGTAGTACGCCATCATTCGGTCGATCGCCGCCAGGGCGTCCGGCAGGGTCGCGGGATCGAGCAGGTCGATCTCCCGGAGCTCGACCGCCCCGGACATCTCCCACTTCTCGATCATCCCCGCGAGCTCGCCCTCGCGGACGATGGGGTAGAACCACCCCTCGCCCCAGCGCGCGGCGATCTGCGCCCACAGCCCCTGGGTCCACGGGTCGAGGAGGGACAGCACGCGGATCCCGTCCCGCACGTCCTCCGGCTTCGTCCCCTCAAGGGCCGGGACCTCCTCCTTCAGGACGATCATCTCCTCCTCGCCCCGCTGGCCCGTCGCGAGGACCCGCTCGACGACGCCCTTCTCCTCGAACCGGTCGATGATCCGCTCGAGGTCGTCCCAGCGGAAGCGCGTGTACTCCTTGATCCCGCTGAACGGCACGGGCCCATGCGCGTTCAGGAAGTGGCGCACGAGCCGCTCCTCCGCCTCCGCCTCGGGGATTTCCGGTGCCACGTCGAACGCGACGTATAGGTTCCGCGAGGCCCACGCGTCCTGCCCGTGGAACTTCCGGATCACGTACACGTCCCAGTCCAGCTTCTCGAGGATTTCCTTGACGCGCTCGACGTCCTCCTTCAGCCGCGTCGCGACGCCGTACAGGTCGAGCCCCTGCGGGTTCCTGCGGATCAGGTCGAGCACGCGGGACTCGAACTCGGAGAGGGGCTCCCGGGGATACGTCGACAGGAAGAGCTGGACGTCGCGCGCGCGGACGTACCGCACGCGACCCGCGAGGAACCGACCCTCGATGATCTCGCCCTTCTGCCGCTTCTCCAGCCAGTCCCCCCACCGGAAGTCCGGGATCCGGGCGGCGATGTCGTACGTCATCCCGGCCTCGAGGAACGTGTCGAAGTAGTCGTCGATATCCCGGAAGGACCGGAGCTGCTTCCGCATCACGAAGGCCTTCACGGTGCTCTCGTCGAACACCTTCCGGGTTTCGCCCTTCTTCTGGAGTTTCGCGAGGTCCTTCGCGAGGAGGTACTGGTAATCCTCTCCGAGCACGAAATGGCCCGACGCGACCGTGCCCTCGTTCTCCAGGTCCTTGAGGGCCTCCGCGACGACGTCCGCCTCGAGGTCGAGGGCGTAGGCGACGTCCTGGGCGCTCACGGGCCCGGTCACGTCTAGGTGCCGGAGCACGACGCGGTCGAGCGCCTTCTGGTAGTCCTCCCGCTTCACCTCCCGCACGAGGTAGACGGTTTCCTCGACGCCCTTTCGATGGACGACGTACGAACGCTCGAGTTTTCGCACGACCTCGTTCAACGCATCCTTCCCCAGCTTCGCCTTCCGCAGGAGGTCCCTATGAGAGACGGGTCCGGCGCGCACGAGCTTGAGGACCTTCTCCTCCGCCGGCTTCAGGCGGACCTTCTGCGCATACACGGAGGCGTAGACGGGGACCTCGTCCGCGGACGTCCACAGGATCCCCTTCGGGGTCCACACGGACTGCACCTTGCCCTCGTCCATGAGCTCCCCGCCCCAGTTCCGGAGGTCCGGAAAGGGGACGGAGGTGTGGTCGAACGGGTTCGGACCCTTCTGCTGCACGAGGTTCGCGGCGCCCGCACGTTCCACGAAGGCCAGGAGGTCCTCCTTCCGCTCCACTCGCGGGATCTTGCGACGGAAGTGTTCGCGGACCTCCTCCTCGGGGAACTGGACCCCCTCGATCTGTTCCGGCGGGAGGACCTTCTTCAGGATCTCACGATGGAGCTCGCGGAGGAGCGAGGTGCGGTCCTCCATGAGGACGATGTCGCTCATCCCGACGAGGACGACGTTGTGCGCAAAGGGGCTCGGGAGCGGGGTGAAGTCGCTGTACATCACCGCCACCTCGGACTTCTCGATGGACTCGAGGACCTCCCGCGCGTGGCGGAGGTCCATGACCATGTTCAGGATCTCATTGTACGTCTCCCGGATCACGGGGAAGTCCTCGATCTCGTGGAGCCAGTCGAGGACGCGCTGGGACCGCATCTGCTGGCGGCCGATGCTGACCTCGCGACCCTTGTAGTTCCGCAGGATCATGAACGAGCGGGTCGCGCAGTGCCGGAACCGCTGCTTGAACAACTCCGTGTTCCGGACCGCCTTTTTCAGGACCTCCTCGAGCTCCGCGCTCGAGACGAGCTTCCCGAGCCCCTTCAGGTCGACCCGTTTCGGGACCGTGAGCATGAAGTTGTCGTCCGTGACGCTCACGCGCACGTTCGTCTTCGTCCGTTGGGACAGGCGGTACGCGTACGCGCGGCTCAAGGCGTCATTCGTCCGCCGCCCGAACGGGAAGTGGAAGATGATGTTCCGGTTCCCCTTCACGTCGAGGTATCCCTCCACGAGGAGCTGCCGGTCCGTCGGGAGGTCGGGAATCACGACCCGCTGCTCCTGGAGGAAGGAGACGAGGGACCGGGCGCTCCCGGCGTCCACGCGGTAGCCGTCCATCAGCCACACGATTGCACCGTCCTCGCCCGCCTCGTCGATCTTCGCCGCCAACTCCCGTCGGAACCGCCCCACGAGGAGGGACAGGTCGAAGGAACGGGGGAGCATCTCGCCCGTCCACGACGGCACGGTCGGCCGCCGCCCGGAGGCGTCCTTCACGTAGACCGTCGTGCCGCGCGCACGGAGGAACTGGTACGTCCGGCCGCCGAGGACGAACACGTCGTTCGGCTTCAGGTACTCGACGAACCCCTCGCTGAGTTCGCCGAGCGGCGTGCCTCGCTCGCTGAAGACGTGGTACGTCCCCTCCTCGGGAATCGTGCCCACGTTCGTGAAGTAGATCATCCGGGCGTCGCGCTTCTTCCCGAACCGCTCCTCCTCCGGGTCGAACCATATCTTCGCGTACATCCGCACGTCCGGGTTCCGGCTCGCGAGGTAGTCGAGGACGGACTGGAAATCCTTCCGGGTCAGGTCGTGGTAGGCGTACGACCGGCGGACGAGATCGTACGCCTCCTTCGCCTCCCACCGCTTCTCGAGGGACATCCCCACGATGACCTGCGCGAGCACGTCGAGGCAGTTCCGCGGGATGTCGACGCGGTCGATCCGGTTGTCGTACGCGGCCTTGACGAGGGTCGCGCACTCCACGAGGTCCCACGGCTCGAACACGACCAGGCGGCCGCAGCTCGTGTCCCCGTACGCGTGGCCCGCACGGCCGATCCGCTGGAGTCCCTTCGCGACGCTCTTCGGGCTCCCGATCTGGACGACGAGGTCGATGAACCCGATGTCGATCCCGAGCTCGAGGCTCGTGCTCGAGACTGCGGCCTTCAGGAGGCCGTCCTTCAGCTTCTGCTCGACATCGAGCCGAGTGACCTTCGACAGGGACCCGTGGTGGGCCTCGAGGTCCTCGACGCCCCGCTCCTTGAGCTTGAACGACACATGTTCCGTGCCGGACCGGGTGTTCGTAAAGATGAGCGTCGTCCGATGCTCCTGGATCATGTCGCTGAGGAGGGCGTACATCCGCGCGTTCGCGCTCTCCATGTCGACCTCCGTCAGGTCGCGGACGGGGCAGACGACCGCCAAGTCGAGGGACTTCCGGGACTCGACCTCCACGACGTGCATCTCCCGGAGCTTTCCGTCGCGGAAGCCCGCGAGAAACTTCGCGACCTCGTCAATCGGGGCGATCGTCGCGCTCAGCCCGATGCGGGTGAACTCCCGGCCGACGTGCTCCTGCAGCCGCTCCAGGGTGACGCTGAGCAGCGCCCCCCGCTTGCTCGAGCACACCTCATGGATCTCGTCGACGATGACCCAGCAGACGCCACCGAACTTCTCGCGGAACTTGGGCGCGCTGAGGACGATCGCGAGGCTCTCCGGCGTCGTGATGAAGATGTGCGGCGGCCTCCGTGCCTGGCGCTGCCGCTCGCTCGTGCTCGTGTCCCCGGATCGCACGCCGACGCGGATCGCCGGGGCCGGTTCCCCGATCTGCGCCGCAAGCTCCGTCATCTGCCGGAGGGGCTCCTCCAGGTTCCGGTTGATGTCGTTCGCGAGCGCCTTGAGGGGGCTCACGTACACGCAGTAGATCCTGTCTTCCAGATCCCCCCGCTTCTGCAGCGCGTACAGCTCGTTGAGCACGGTCAGGAACGCGGTCAGGGTCTTCCCGGACCCCGTGGGGGACGACACGAGGACGTTCTGGCCCCCGTGGATCAGGGGGAGGGCGTACGCTTGGGGCTCCGTGAGCCCCGTGAACGCGCCGCCAAACCAGCGGGCGACGAGGGGCTCGAGGAGGGCCAACACCTCCTCCCGGCCGGCGGCCCTCATCACCCTGTGTATCACGTACTCCTCCCGGTTAGAAGTCGGAAATCGGGGGACAAGGCCCGGTGACCCAAAAAGCTTTTCCCGCCGGATGCGCGAAGCTGGGTCCCCGCAGGATTCCAAAGCTGGACAAGAATGCTTATTACGGTCTCCGCGGGGTTACAACCGGATTCCTGGAGGCCCCATGCGTTTCCGCGCCCTCCTCCTCTCCCTTGTTGTCATCGCCGCGATCCCCGCGGTCATCCCCGGGCGGGGGGCGGGGTTGTTCCCCGAGGCCGTCGAATGGGGCCCGATGGGTTCGAACGTCGCCCTCGACGCCTCGATCGCGATCACCTGGTCCGCCCAGATGGACAAGACCTCCGTGGAGGCCGCCTACACCCTCACGGACGGCACCACGGTGTGGGGCGCGGCGGACTTCCAATGGGTCCACTCGGGCAGCCCTCCGTGGACGTCGCAGGCCACGGCCCTCGCACCCCTCCCGGCGGCCTCGACCTTCATCGCGGTCGTCGGGCCCACCGCCCTGGATTCCACGAGGATCTACCCCTTGGACATGGACGGAGACGGGGTCGGCGGCGAGGGGACGGACGCCCTCCTCTGGACGTTCCGGACCGAGAATGGCACCCCCCCGCGGGTGAAGGGCACGTCGCCTTCGGACGGAGAGACGGGCGTAAACGTTGGGAGCGATATCCGGATCGAATTCGACGAGCCGATGGATGCCGCCTCCGTGGAGGGCGCGCTGCAGGTCCTCCCGGCCGCATCCGTCACCGCCACGTGGAACGCAACGCGAACCGCGGTCACGTTCGTCCCCGGACTGAAACTGCGATACGGGACGACCTACTCCGTGCGAATCGTGGGATCCGCGGCGACAGACGCGAACGGCGCGAAACTCGACGGGAACGGGGACGGGACCGGCGGGGACGACTCCGTCTTCTCGTTCACGACGGAACCGGACGTGGAGCCGCCCCGCGTCCTCTCCGTGACCCCGGACCGTGGCGTGGTGAACGCTTCCGTCAGCGCGGACCTCGTCATCCGGTTCTCCGAGCCGATGGACCGACCGTCCGTCGAGGACGCCTTCTCCTACTCCGACGGGGCCGGGACGTGGAACGGGACAACCGGCGAGTTCTCCTGGCGCGGCGTTGCGTTCGAGGACGACACGGCCGTGTTCAGTCCCTTCGAGAACTTCCCGTTCAACGCCGCCATCGCGGTCCAACTGAACGCGTCTCGGGCGAGGGATCTCGCCGGATTCGCCCTGGACGGGAACGGGGACGGTGCCGCACAGGGGAGCCCGACGGACGACCTGACCTGGAATTTCACGACGGAGGCGACGGACGGGACGCCGCCCGTCGTCGTGGCGGTCGACCCGCCGAACGGCGCCACCGAGGTCTCCGAGACGACGTCGGTCGCGCTGACGTTCAGCGAAGCGATGAACGAGACGACGGTCGAGGACGCGTTCGCCCTCCAGGACTCCCTGCGCACGTGGACGAAGGCGGACGGCTGGTTCGCCTGGTCGCGAGGCCACGACCGGACCTCGTACACGCCCTCGACGACGCTGTCGTTCGACCGGGTGTACGCGCTCTCGCTCGCCGCAACCGCCACGGACGTCAACGGGATCCCCCTCGCGGGACCGTTTGCCTCTGCGTTCCACACCCGACCCAAGCCGGACACGACCGCGCCGACGGTGAAGGACACGTTCCCCGACCTCGGAGCGACCGCCGCCGCGCGGGACGTCCGTTTCTCAATCACGTTCGACGATCCGATGGATCGGGCCCGGACGGAGGCATCGATCTCCCTCGCCCGCCGGAACGGGTATGTGTCCGAGGATGTCCCGATCGGGGACTTCGCGTGGGACGCGGGGGACACCTCCGTCTCCTTCCGCGCGCTCACGCTCCTGGACTGGGAGACCCCCTACCGGGTCACCGTGTCCCCGGGAGCGAAGAACCGCGCGGGCCTCCCCCTGGCGAGCGCATATACGATCGGGTTCACGACCGTCTCGTGGACGGGGCGCGTCGTGGGCCGGGTCCTCGATCCGGGGATGCCCGTCGCGGGCGCGACGGTCCGCTTAGGGAACGCCACGATCCAGACGACCGCGAACGGCACGTTCACCTTCCCGACCGCGTCCTCGGGGACGTACGATCTTGTCGTCACGATGACGGGGTTCGAGCCCCTCCGCCGGACGGTCACCCTGTCCCACCGCGAGGCGGGGCCCGATTACGCGCAGATCGACCTCGGGGACCTGACGCTCCAGCCGGTCGCGGGCGTTTCCGTCGCGGCGGTCGTGAGCGGACTCGCGGCGGCGCTTGCGGGCGCGATCGTCATCGGCCTCCTCCTCCGGCGGCTCCGGGCGCCGCCAATCGAAACGATCGAGGAACCCGAAGACGAAGGGGAGTACGCGGAACTGGAGCCCTAACGGCCGTACTCGTACACGCCGCGGCCCGACTTCCGGCCGAGGCGGCCCGCGCGAACGTATTCGCGGAGAAGAAGCGCCGGCCGGTACCTGGGATCGCCGAACTCCTCGTGGAGGACCTCCATCACGGCGAGGCACGTGTCGAGCCCGATCAGGTCCGCGAGCTCGAGCGGCCCCATCGGGTGGTTGAACCCCAGCCGCGCGACCGTATCGAGGTCTTTCGGGGCTGCAACGCCCTCCCGGAGGGCGACGAAGGCCTCGTTGATGAACGGCATCAGGATCCGGTTGCTCGCGAAGCCGGGAGAGTCCCGCACCTCGACGGGCGTCTTCCCCACTGACTTGGCCAGTTCCGTAATCGCGTTGGCGGTCGCGTCGCTCGTGCCGAGGCCGCGGACGACCTCGACGAGCCCCATCAGGGGAACCGGGTTGAAGAAGTGCATCCCGACGAATCGGTCCGGACGCCCCGTCGACGCCGCCAGTTCCGTGATTGAGATCGACGAGGTGTTCGACGCGAAGATCGTGTCCGGGGAACACAGGGCGTCGAGTTCCGCGAACACGCGTCGCTTGAGGTCGCGGTCCTCGACGACCGCTTCGATGATGACGTCGGATGCCGCCAAGTCCGCGACGACGAGTGTGGTCCGGATGCGCGTCAGGGTCGCATCCTTCTCCACGCCGGTGAGCTTCCCCTTCTCGACGAACTTCCCCAGACTCGCGGCGATCGCCGCCATCCCCTTCTCCACGAACCGAGCCTCGATGTCCCGCATGACGACATCGTAGCCCGCCCGGGCGGCGACCTGCGCGATCCCCGCTCCCATCTGGCCCGCACCGAGGACCCCGATCCGCCGGACGTCCATCGCCCGCTCCCATCCGGAATCCCGGGACACCCTTAACCCTTCCTCGTCACGGCGCGGGCGCCGTGCGCGCGGGGCGCTCCGCATGCGGATCGATCTCCCAGTACGCCGTGAGATACAAGATTGCGAGCCCGATGTACGAGGGGGCCTCGAGGAGCCGGTACAGGGAGACACGGAGGAGGAAGTCCGCGATCAGCGCCCCCCGGGTGAACCGGTCGTCCAGGGCGGCGAGCTCGGGGTCGGCGAGGACCGTCGCCCCGACCGCGGCGGCGATCAGGAACACGGAGAGGAGGACGAGGATGAGCCGTTCGCGGTGCGGGAGGAGATGGAAGACCTGCAGGGCGAATCCCGCGACGATCAGGGCGGTGCCGGGCAATGTCCCCCAGATCAGCAGGGAGGCGGTGTCGCGCAGGTCCCGGAGCGGCAGGCCCTCGCGCGCGGCGTCGTAGGATTGCAGGAGGAACGATCCGACCGCGACCCCGATGATCACGCCCCCGGCGGTGAGCAGTGCGAACGCGAGGACGACGGAGACCTCGTGGCGGCGACCCGCCGCGCGGGCTCCGAGGAAGAGGAAGGTGGAGCCGAGGCTGAGGAACAGCGCTGCGACGGCGGCGACCAAGGGAAGCCACGACAGCAGGAGTCCGATTGCAGTCAGGACGAGGCCCGTCCGCGTCCGTCGCCACCGTCGGACCGATCGGACGCGTAGATGAGTCCGAAACGACGAGGGCGGGGGCGCGAATCCGGACGGTCGGAGAGGTCGGCCGCACCATGGGCACAGGCTCCACGACGGGTCGACGAAGTTCCAGCAGGCGGGACAGGTCGCAAGCGGAGCACCCCCCTGCATCCCCCGACGGGAGGAAATCGGGGCGGAAAAGGCTTCTGGGGACTAGTCGCGTTCGACGACCATCGCCATCCCGTTCCCGCCGCCCAGGCACAGGGTGGCGAGCCCGCGCGCCGCGCCCCGATCCTTCATCGCATGGAGCAGCGCCGTGATGATTCGCGCGCCCGAGCAACCGATCGGGTGCCCGAGGGCGACCGCGCCGCCGTGGACGTTGAGCTTCTCGTGCGGGAACCCCAGGACCTTCATCATCGTCAGCGTCGCGGACGCGTACGCCTCGTTATGCTCGATCAGGTCGAAGTCGTCGACCGTGAGCCCGGTCTGCGCGAGGAGTTTCCGCACGGTCGGGATTGGAGCTTCCATGACGTCCTCGGGCTTCACGCCGCTCGTCGCGTAGTCCACGATCCGCGCGAGGGGCGTCACGCCGCGCTCCTCCGCCTGTTCCCGTGTCATCAGGACGAGCGCGCTCGCGCCGTCGCTCAGCTGGGACGCGTTCCCCGCGGTCACGGTTCCGTCGGGCGAGAAGACCGGCTTCAGCCTCGCGAGCTTCTCGAGCGACGTGTCGGCCCGCACCCCCTCGTCCGCGTCGAACGAGACGCGCTCCCCGTCCCGCTCCACCGCGACGGGGACGATCTCGTCCCGGAACTTGCCCGCCCGCTGGGCCTTCACCACGCGCGTGTGGGACTCCAGGGCGAAGCGGTCCTGCGCCTCCCTGGAGATCCCGTACTTCCGCGCGACGAGGTCCCCCGTGACGCCCATGTGGATGTTCGCGAACGCGTCCTGGAGGCCGTCGTACACCATGCCGTCGAGGAACTCCTGGTGCCCCATCTTCGTGCCCCACCGAGCGTTCTTCACGAGGTATGGGGCCTGGGACATCGACTCCATCGCGCCGCCGACGACGATCGACTGATGGCCGGCGCGGATCGAGTCGAAGCCGATCGTGACCGCCTTCATCCCGGAAGCGCACACCTTGTTCACCGTCACGGCGCCGACGTCCTCCGGAACGCCGGCGAGGAGCGCCGCCTGCCGCGCGGGCGCTTGGCCCTGCCCTGCGGCGATCGCGGTCCCCATGATCACTTCCTGGACCTCGGAGGGGACGAGCCCCGCGCGCTCGATCGCGGGTCGGACGACGGCCGCGCCCAGGCGCGGCGCGGCGACGTCGCGGAGCGCCCTCCCGTACTTTCCAATCGGGGTCCGGACGGCGCTCGCGATGACGACCTCGACCATGGTCCCGGGGCGTCCGATGGCCGGGTGCGATTAAAGGGTTGTGGCGGCGGTCATCCGCTCGCGGCGGCCCGCCGCTCCTTGAACGTCGAGGTTTCATGGACCTCGAGTTCCTCCGCCTCGACCGTGTGGACGGAGCAGTGTGGACCGAGGCGGACGTGGTGGCCGCGGACCAGGCCGGCGCGCGTCGCCTCGAGGTAGATGTCCTCCCCCTCCACGGTATCGACCGTCAGATCTCCGCTTCGCTCTGCCCGCCGGATCTCGATGCCCCGGGCACGAATCGAGGGCACCTTCGAGGAACCGGCGAGCCGCACATCCACGTCTTCCGCCTCCAGCGGGCCGCCGATCTCGAACCGGCCTCGGCTCGTGAAATCTTGGGTCTTCACCCCGCCGCCAATCTGCGCGGAGCCCGTGATCGAGACGTCCTGCGCATCGAGGATCCCACCGCCAATCCTAGCGGCGCCGGAGATGGAGACGTCCTGCGCCCGCAGGTCGCCACCGACGTTCGCCTTCCCGGAGACGTGGAATTCCTGGACCTGCACGTCCCTCGCGATCTCGGCACGGCCGGATGCGTGGAACTCCCCGCCGACGCACCGGCCCTCGATCACGCACACGCCGGAGACATGGGCCTCGTCCGCGAGGAGGTCGCCCGTCACCGTGCCGCTCCCCGCGCACTTGAACTCCTCGAAATGCTGACCGCCCTGCACGGTCCCGGAGCCGCGGATGACGCAGACCCTGCCTCCCTCCTCGATTCGCGGTCCAATCTTGCTCATCGCCTCCTGCACGCGTCGATTCACGTCCTCCATCCGGCGGCGGGCCTCCTCCTTGTTCGAGAAGGCCGCCTCCATCCCCGCGGCGACCTGCTCCATGGCGGTCTCGATCGACCGTTCAATCATGTCTTCGAGGTCCCCGTTCCGGAAGTTCGGATGTCCCTCGTGGCGGCCGTGCCGCGGCGGCATCGGCGATCCCGGTGGGGTCGGTGGCTCAGGCGCCGACGGTGCTTCCGGCGCGGGAAGGGCCTCCGGCATGGCCTCGTACCGGGCCTTGATCCCGAGGTAGGTGGCCTCGCTGATCTCGCCGCGGGCGAGCCGCTCCTCGAGGCGCTGCAGGATCTCCTGGCGGTTCATCGGTCCGCCTCCCTCACGCGGCGCACGTCGTCCCGGCGGAGGTCGGCCATCCGGGCCTTTCCGAGCTCGTAGAGGAGCGTGAGGTTCGCCGTCATCATGTCCGTCACCTCACGCCTTCGTGCGGATCCCCGCGTCCCGCAGGAGATCCTTCTGCAGCGTCTTCGTCATCTCAGCCATCAGTGCGATGCGCTCCATCGACATCCGAGTCACCTCGGACGATGTGTATATGGAGGGCGATATTTATACAAGCGTCAATAATTAATTGGCGACGCGCAACGAACGGGTTGGCAACGTCCACTTCGGAGTGGAAGAAGGCCGACGTGCGGAACGAACCTCATATAAAGCGTACATCCTACGCGCCGCCGTGGACGACGCCGTCCTCGCCTGTCTCGAGGTCCTCGCGTCGGAGAGCCGCCAGCGGATCCTCGCGCTCCTCGCGAAAGGCGTCGACCATCCGGAAGATATCGCCACGAAGCTCAAACTCCGCCGCCAGGGCGTGGACAAGCAGCTCCTCGAACTGTACGAATGGGGGTTCGTAGAGCGGAGCGCAATGATCCCCGCGAGCGGTCGTCCCCGAATCGTGTACCGCCTGAGCGGACGCGGGCAGGAACTCGTCGCGAAACTGGAGGCGTTGATGCGTGAGTACCATGAGGAAATGCGGGACGAGTACCGCCAGACGACGCAGGCGCTCGAGGACCGGCTCGCTTCCGGCGAGCTCGACGAGGAGGCATACACGAAGCAGCGGGCGTCCCTCGAGGCGCGATACGCGCATTTCCTACAAGACGCGAAGAGAGAATGAGGTCCTCGTCGAGGGCCGTCCGGCGTGCCCGGTCTCGCTCGCCGCCGCAAGATTTAGGGCAGGGATTCCCCGTACCGGGCCGAGGGGAATATTGGACCGACCGTCGCGATTTGGAGCCATCCGCGGCCGATGGGCGGTAATCGTCGGGAGCGTTCTCGCCATCATCCTAGTGGTGGCGGCGCTCGTGACGTTCGGCGTCGGCCAGCAACCGGGGACCCAGCCCCCGCCGCCGGGCAATTCATCGAACTGCCCTCGATTGGCGGGCCTGTGCATCGAGCGAACCGTGACCCGTGTCATCGATGGAGACACTCTCGACGTCGAAGGGGATCTTCGGATTCGACTCGTGCTCGTGGACGCCCCGGAGCTGGGCGAACCGGGAGGCGTGGAGGCGAAGGACCGTCTCGCGGATCTGTGCCTTGACGTCCTTGCGCTGATCGACGAGGACGACTTCCAGATTGGCGGCGATGCATACGGCCGCGTCCTCGCGGTCGTCCACTGTCGGGGGGCGAACGCAAACGCCGCGATAATCGCCTCCGGATACGCCGAAACCTACTACACATTCTGCTCCGTCAGCGAGTTCGGAGATGAGGCGTGGACTAGATGCTCCTCGCCCCCGCCACCACCGCCTCCAAACGATTGCGATTCCGCCTACCCCGACGTCTGCATCCCTCCGCCGCCACCGGACCTCGATTGTTCCCAGGTTCCGTATCGAAACTTCCGTGTCTTCGCTCCGGACCCGCACCGCTTCGACGGAGATGGGGACGGAATCGGCTGCGAAGGGTAACGGGCACGGGGAGATTCGAACTCCCGTCAGAGGCTCCGAAGGCCTCCAGTCTGGTCCAGGCTAGCCTACGTGCCCGCGCGACGAAGAAAGCGCACGGCCATTATCCTTCCGGTGGCTCACGCGCCGACGTGGGCCCGATACGCCGCCGCGTCCATCAGGGACTCCGACTCCGCGGGGTTCTCGACCTCGAGGATGACGATCCATCCCTCGCGATACGGGGACTGGTTCACGAGCTCCGGCGTGTCCTCCAGCGTCCGGTTCACCTCGACGACCTTCCCCGAGAAGGGGGCGTAGATCTCCGAGGCCGCCTTCACCGATTCCACGACGCCAATCTCCTCGCCCTGTTTCACCGCCCTCCCGATGGGCGGGAGCTCCACGTACACGACGTCCGTCAGCTCGTGCTGCGCGTGGTCCGTGATCCCCACGCGAGCGCGGCTTCCCTCGAGGCGCGCCCACTCGTGGTCCTTCGTGTAGTGCAGACCCTCGGGGACCTCGGACATCCGCGCGGCGATTCCGGGTACGCGATAAGTAGTTTTCTTACCCGCGCCGCCAGCGAAGCTTCAGGGTCTTCGTCGGATTGTACGCCCAGTTCTGCTGGCTGCGCACCCTCCGGATTTGAAGGATCACGAGCAGGATGATGAAGAAAGCGGCGAACGCCATCGCCCCGATCAGGCAGATTGGGTTCGCCGTCAGCGCGCTGACCAAATCCGAGATCGGGTCCGCCACGAATCACCGATACGGAGACACCCGCATCTACCTTTCCCTACCGACCGGCCAGGACGACGTGGTTGTCCCCTTCCCGCCACGCCCGCTCTATCGCGAAGCCTACGTCCGCGACGAGTTGCGGAAGTTCTCCCTCACGGAACAAATGGTAGAACCTCCAATAGGCTGTGCCGTCCGGCTTCCACCAGGGGACATGAACATCTGTCGAGTCCCGGATCAGCCGGAAGCGACGCTGTTCCACCGCCCATGCGCTGACGATGAGGACGCCGCCCTTTCGGAGGACCCGCCTGCATTCTAACAAGAGCTGCCGTCGCTCGTCTTCCGAAGGCATGTGATGGATCGCCGCAATCGAATGGATCGCGTCGAAGGATCCGGACCGAAAGGGGAGCATCACGGCGTCCCCCTGCGCAAGGGACCCGGTTCCAACCTTGGCGGCGGCGAAGGACAGAAGGCCGCGCGATGCGTCCAGTCCCACGACCGAGTGCCCCGCGTCCCGAAGGACGATTGCGTTCCTCCCGCTCCCACACCCTAGGTCGAGGACGCGGGATCCCGGTGGAAGACCCGCGGCGAACCGAGAGGTCTCCGGCCAAGGTCTCCGCCGGGTCGCGGCGAATTCCGCCGCAATCGTGTCGAACGTCGCGGCGATCTCCGCTCGGGTCGGCACGGAGCGGACAGGGCCGTCCGATTCAAAATCACTTCGGGAGGGAGACCTTCTCGAGCTGGCCAAGGGTGTACTCCCGGATCGCCTCGGCCTTCGGCAGGTCCTCGACGAGCTTCCCCTTCGACAGGTACTTCCGATAGAGCAGGCGCATCTTCGCGTGGCACCGCGGGCACGTCTCCACGTCGACCTCGATCGTGAGGCATGCGTCGCATCGGTATGGGTTCTTCCTCCCGCCGAACTTGCCGCGTTTCGCCGCCGGGCGGCCCTCGACCTCCACGAGGTCGAACGCGAAGTCGATCGAAGGCGCATTGCTCAGGCTCGTGCCGACGCCGAACCCCTCCGCGCCCGCCTCGACGAGTTCCGGGATCTTATGCTCGTCGAGCGCGCCGCTGACGTAGATCTTCACGTTCCGGTAGCCCCGCATGTCGAGCTCCCAACGGATCTCGCGCACGATGTTCGCGAAGTTCCCTCGCCGGGACGACGGCGTGTCGAGCCGGACCCCCGCCAGCTCCGGGATCGCCTCGAGCGCGGCGACGGTCTCCGCCTTCTCGTCCCAGTACGTGTCCACGAGCGCAATCCGCGGCACGTCCTTCCGGAGGTGTTTGTGCATCGCGGTGAACGCCTCCTTCGGGCCGCCAAGGATGATCGTGAGGGCGTGGGGCATCGTGCCCACGGGCTCCTTGCCCAGGAGGTCGCCGCCGAGCGGGGTCGTGATCGCGTCCAGGCCGCCGACGTAGACGGACCGCTCGATCATCGGAGCGAGGGCGGGGTGCATCCGTCGGATGCCGAAGCTGATCACGCGGCGCTCGCCGGCGGCCTTCCGCACGCGGCTCGCCTTCGTCGCGATGCCGGACGCCTGGCACAGGAATCCGAGCGTGGGGGTCTCGTAGATCCCGAACTCCCCGTACGGACCCTCGATCGCCATGATCGGCACGGGCACGCCGCGCGGCGTCCGCGGAGCGAATACGGTCCCCTCCGGGGCGGCCCACAACGCGACCTCGTGGCCCTCCAAGAGACGGACGGCCTCCTCGAGCCCGGCGAAGACGCCCCACTCCCAGTCCTGCGGAAGGCTCGGGGCCGTGAACTCTCCGTAGACGCGGGCGCGGTCCTTCCCCTCCCTCTCGAGGATCTCCATCGTGCGGAAGAAGTACACGTCCGTCGTCCGTCCCTTGCGGATGTCGTCCTCGCCCGCGATATAGAAGCGGCCCACGCGGTTCCCCCGTTCCGGCCGAGGCTACCGTCCGTTTCCATATGAAAGTATCCTCACGGGCCATTCCGGCCGCGCTTCGAGCGGGGCACGGTCACGGACGCGAACGTTCATGTCCGTCGTTTCTCTACCGACCGTGTGGAATTTCCCCCGTTCGACCTCCTGCACTGGTTCGAGGAAACCGCGGGGAAGGGGTTCCTCGGAATCTCGCAGAGCGAGATCCTCGGGTTCCGCTTCTCGGAGTTCGGCCACGAGTTCCCCGACCTAGACCTTGGAGAGGCCCATCCCCGCGGCTCGCCCGAGCTCCGCTCCCTGATCGGCGCGATGCACCAGACGTGGCCGGAACAGGTCCTCGTGTGCAACGGGGCCTCCGAGGCGAACTTTCTCGTCCAGGCGGCGCTGGTGTCCCCGGGGGACGAGACGATCGCGGAGGTCCCCCTCTATCCGCCGCTCCGGGACGGACTCGTGGGCCTGGGCGCCGTCGTGAAACGGGCCCCCCGGTTGCCCAACGAGAAGTGGCGGCTCGACCTCGATGCACTCGAGAAGGTGATCACGGAGAAGACGAGGCTCGTCGTCCTCACGAACGCGAACAACCCGACGTTCGGGCTCCTGACCGCGGGGGAGCTCAAGCGGCTCGCGGACCTCGCGGAGGCGCATCGGTTCTACGTGCACATCGACGAGACGTTCCGGGAGCTCGCGTTCGACCAGGCGCCGCCGACCGCGTCCCAGTTTGGTCCCCGGTTCGTCGTGACGTCGACCCTGACGAAGGCGTTCGGCCTGGGCGGACTCCGGCTCGGCTGGGTCGTCGGGGCCCCGGACGTGATCGAGAAGATCAAGGGGATCAAGGACTACACCTCGATCTGCCCGAACCGGATCTCCGAGGAGCTCGCGACGTGGGCGCTCAAGCGGAAGGACGGGTTCCTCGGCCGCGCGCGTCGAATCGTGGATACGAACCGCGCGGTCGTGCGGGCGTGGCTGGACCGGAACGCGGCGATCGACTGCTTCCTTCCCGACTACGGGAACCTGTGCTTTCCGAAACTTCCGGTCAGCGTGGACAGCGTCGCGGAACGACTCCGGGAGCAATTCAAAATCGTGATCGCTCCGGGGCGGTTCTTCGGGATGGGAGAGCACTTCCGGCTCGGGTACGGGGGCCGGCGCGCGGACCTAGAGAAGGGGCTCAGCCGCGTCGACATGGCGATGACCGCCGTCGAGCGGAAGCAGGGAAAGCCGCGCTAGTCACGTGCGTCGGTCGAGCTCGTTGTGGACGATCGCGACCACCTGGTCGGCCTGGAGGGCACGGGGCCCGACGGAGGCGACGCGCGCGGTCAAGGTCCGGAGGAGGTCGGTTTCGTCCGCGGTCAGGTCCCTGTGGTCGGACAGGATGAACGTGACGTCGGAGGGGAGCGGGAGGCCCCGGACGTCGTCGCCGGTCTCGGAGAGGAGGATCGGAGACGGAGTTCCTTCGAGGGCGTCGCGGAGGCCCCCGGCGCGCGCGTAGATTCCCCGGTGGACGGACCGCTCCGCCAGCCCGACGTACGCCAGGGCGTTGCGGATCAACGCGCCGGTGCTGCGCTCATCCGGGTTCAGACCGTGGATCTCGGCGCCCACGAACCGGAGGAGGCGCGGCGGCCTCGGGGGTCCCAGCAGCACCGCCACGAACTCCGCGTCCTCCCGCACGCCGTGCGACACGAGGAGGCTCGCGCCGACGCACCGCGCGACGAGGTCCATCCGTCCGGCGGAGCCGGGGAGGTCGTCGAGGGGGAAGTCCCCGGCGGTCCGCGCGTCGTGGGCGACCAGGACGAACCGGCGCATGGACGGGCATCGCCCGCCGCGGAAAAGCCTTCACCGCGTCTTTGGCGGTTCCTTCTCCGGGACATCGAACCCGAACCGCTCCGCAAGCGTCCGGAACAGCTCCCAGAGGGACATCCCAAACATCCGGCGCGCGTTCTCCTCCGTCACCGCGAGCGCCATGCCGAACGTCCGCTTCGGGGCGCGCTTCCGATCGAGGATGGCGTCGATCTGCGCCTCGAGTTCCTCCACCTTCGGTCGGGACGGAGCCGCCAAGTGATCCCGGAGGAATCCTACGGACCTCCGCCCCCATAAAGCTTGCTAGGACATCGCACGGGCAAGGAGTTGGCGGTGGAGGGGGACGAGCGGCAAATCGCCGAGGTGGCCGACGGGGATCCAGGTGCCCTCCCTCGGCGTCCCCTCCGCCCGGCACGCGAACGCGCGCCCGACCCACCGCCGATGGCTGAACGTGTGACGGACGGTGGTGAGCGGTCTGAGGACCTTTGGACGCACCCCCAGGGACGCGAGGTGGCGGCGGACCGCTCCTTCTTCCGTGTCCCCCGCCGACAGCTCTCCGCCGGGGAGGCCGTACATCCCCGCGTGCAATCCCCGTTCGCGACGGACGAGGAGCACGGAGTCCCCGCGCCGGGCGACGACGAAGGCCACGCGCACGACGGGCACGGCGCGTTTGGCGGCGGTCTGCGGCAGCGCGTCCTGGACACCGGAGGCGAGCGCCAGGCATTCCCCGGAAATCGGACATGCAGGGCAGTGGGGCGTTTTCGGCATGCACACGGTCGCTCCGAGCTCCATGAGCGCTTGGTTCCATTCCCCGGGGGCGTCCGCGGGGACGAGGTCCGCGGCCAACGCACGGACCTGCCGCTTTCCCGCGCCGCGGAGGACGTCGCCCTCCACACGGAACACGCGGGACAGGACCCGCGTCACGTTCCCGTCGACCGCGGGCGCGCGGGTCCCGAACGCGATGCTCCCGACGGCCCCGGCCGTGTAGTCCCCAATCCCGGGGAGCGCGCGGAGGGATTCATGCTCGGACGGCACGCGGCCGGCGTGACGGGCCACGATCACCTGCGCCGCCCGATGGAGGTTTCGCGCGCGGGCGTAGAACCCGAGGCCCTCCCACGCCCGGAGGACGTCCGCCTCCGACGCCGCCGCCAAATCGCGAACGGTCGGGAACGCCGCCAGGAGTCGCTCGTAATATGGGAGACCCGCCGCCATTCGCGTGCGTTGCAGGATGATCTCCGCGACCAGGATTGCGTACGGGTCTCGGGTCCGGCGAAACGGGAAGTCCCGCTTCGTCGACCGGTACCACGCGAGGAGTTGGCGGCGCAGCGTTTCCCGGTCGGGCTCGCCCATGGCGAGGGATGGCGCGGACGATACTTAATCCGTGGCGGTGATGCCCCGCGCGTGGGGCGCGTCCCGATTCCGGTGGCAATCGCGATCCTCCGGACCCGGGGGCGGGTCTTCCTCGTGCGGCGCGCACGGGGGAAGCCGCTACCCGGACGATGGGAGTTCCCGGGCGGGAAGGTCGAGGTCGGGGAAGAGCCGCGCGTCGCCCTCCGTCGAGAGCTTCGCGAGGAGCTGGGCATCCGCGTGAGAGACCTTTCGCTGTTCGGCGTGTACTCCCACGTGTACGACTTCCCGGAGGGCCCGGTTCACTACGTCCTCCTCGCGTACGCGGCGACCGTTCGGACGGGACCGTGGGCCCGCAAGGGGCGCTGGATGGACGCGCGGGCGCTGGCGGCGACGCCCGTCGTCGAGGGCTCCCGCCCGATCGTCTCTGCCCTCCTGGGCAAGGGCCTCGTCCGCTGAGGGATTTTCATCGCGCCAAAAACATAAATACGATGGACCGCTAGGCCGGCACCATGTCCGCCCTGCACCGAGTTCTCCGATGGATGGATCGGGTGTCCCCCGCGCCGGTCGCCTACGCCCACTGCGACATCCCGTGCGGGATCTACGATCCCCACCACGCACAGCTCGCGGCGCACACGGTGATCCGGATGATCGACCTGATCGAGCAGATCCCGAAGCCCGCCGCGGGCGCAGGTCCGAAGGAGTGGGACACATACGCGTCCAAGGTCTCCCGCCATACCGCCACGAAGGAACAGCACGCGGAGCTCGCGAAGCACGAGGTCCGGATCCTGTGGGGGGACTACTTCAAGCCGGAACACGCGCAGCAGCACCCGGAGCTGCACGAGACGGTGTGGAAGGTCCTGAAGCTCGGGTCGAAGGGCCGGCAGGAGCTCGACCGGAAGCAGGGGGAGGAGCTGCTCGAGGCGATCAACAAGATTGCGGAGATCTTCTGGAAGACGAAGAACGTGCCGACGGTGCGCGCGAAGCCCCCGTACAACACGAACGCGGAGACCGTGGTCCCGAAGTATGCGTGACCTCCGATGTTTCCGATCGCGCGCTTCCGGGTCGACGACCGGAGCATGGAGCCGACGCTTTCCCCTGGGGACTACGTCCTTGTGAACCGGTGGTCGTACGCGCTCCACGGCCCCGTCCAGGGCGACCTCGTCGTCGCGCGGGACCCGGAGAATCCGACGCGCCACGTCGTCAAGCGGATCGCCGACGTCGCGGACGGGTCCGTCTACCTCGTCGGGGACAACGCGGCGCTCAGCCGCGACAGCCGGACGTACGGAGCCGTCCCGCGGGACCTTCTCGTCGGCCGCGTGTGGAGCACCGCCAAGCGGTAGTCACTTGAACACCTCGCCCGTCTCGCGGCTCCAGAACAGCAGGTCGAGCCCGCTCATCGGGATGTCCACGTCCTGGGAGAACGCGCGCACCTTCCCCTCGATCGCCAGGTACCGCGACCGCGAGAGGGACCCGGGCACGGAACGGATCACCCCGTGGTGCCGGAGGTTCTTCAGAATGTGGCGGTCGAGGATCGCGAACTCCTCCCCGCGGCCCACGTTGCGCAGGAAGTGGCTCGCCTCCTTGTAGCCGAATCCGTCGACCTCGCGGACGAGGCGCTCGCGCACGGAGGTGGGCGGCTCCCTGATCCATCCGTGGAGGGAATCGCGCCCCAGGAAGCGGCCTCTCGCCGCGACGACGTAGGCGGCCTTGTGGTTGTGGAACCGGACGCGGCGGCGGAGATATTCCGCGATCTCCTCCGCAGACCCCCGCCAAAGGAGGCCGCTCGTCGAGAGCCCGCGGACGGCGGCGTCGCTCCGGTGGGCGGACGTCTGCACCGCCAGGAGACAGAACGCGAGTTCCGCGAACAGCTGCTCCTCCGTCCCGCGGCCGACCTGACGGAACTCGTGGAGACGACGCGTGATCTCCGGGCGGCGACGCCGCCACTCCTCCTGGAGCCCTCCGAGATGGCGGTACGCCATCGCAGCTCACGCGGCCTTCCAGTCCCGCAGCATCCGGACGAGGGCGCGGACGGGGAACCCGGTGGCGCCCTTCGGGTGGTACTCCTTCTTCGGCGCGTCCGGCGCGCCGTCGTTCCACACGGGGCCGGCGATGTCGAGGTGGACCCACGGGCGGCCGTCCGTGAACGCCTGCAGGAACTTGGCGGCGGTGATCGCCCCGGCGGTCCGGCCGCCGATGTTCTTCACGTCCGCGAAATCGCTCTTAATCTGCTCCGCGTAGTCGTCATGGATCGGCATCTCCCAGAACCGCTCCCCCGTCGCTTCGCCCGCCTCCACAATCCGGCGGATCGTCCTCCGGTCCGTCCCGAAGGCGCCCGCCGTCTTCTTGCCGAGCGCGATCACGATCGCCCCCGTGAGCGTCGCGATGTCGATGATCGTCAGCGGCTCGTACCGGAGGGCGTACCCGATCCCGTCCGCGAGGACGAGCCGGCCCTCCGCGTCCGTGTTCAGGACCTCGATCGTCTTCCCGCCGATCGTCTTCACGATGTCCCCCGGCTTCTGCGCGTTCCCGCCGGGCATGTTCTCCGTGCACGGGGCGATGCCGACGACGTTCACGGGGAGCTTGAGCTCCGCGCACGCCCGCAGGGTCGCGAACACGGTGGCGGCGCCGCTCATGTCGTACTTCATCTCCCACATCGGGCCGAGCTGGCCGTCCTGCGGCTTCAGGGAGATGCCGCCGGTGTCGAACGTGATCCCCTTCCCGACGAGGGCGATCGGCTTCTGCGTCTTCGGTCCGCCCCACCATTCGAGGACGATGAACCGCGGCGGCTGCGCGCTCCCCTTCGCGACCCCCCAGAACGCGCCCATCCCCATCCGCTGGATCTCCTTCTCGTCAAGGACCGTGCACTTCAGGCCGAGCTCCTTCGCGAACGCGGCGCACGTCTCCGCGAGGTGGCGGGGCGTCTTGTCGTTGCTCGGCGCGTTGATCAGGTCGCGCGCCATCGAGACCGCGTTGGCGGTGGCCCGCGCGAACGCGACCGCCTTCTGCGCGGACGCCGCGCTCCGCTTGTCCGCCGCGACGATCGTGAGGCGGTCCGGCCCCGACTCTCCGTCCTCCTCCTTCGTCTTGTAGCGCGTGAACCGATAGGTCCCGAGGAGCGCGCCCTCCGCGACCGCCTCGGCGGCCTCGGCGAGGTCCACGCCGCCCACGCCCGCCCCGTGGACGATTGTCGAGAGCGAGTCGAGCTTCAGGCGGCGGGCCTCGAGGCACGCCTTCGCGGACACTTCTCGGATCCGGTCGAGGGTGAACTTGCCACGTTCCCCGAGCCCGAGGACGAACACGCGGGCCGCAGGGATCTTCCCGAGGGTCGGCAGGACGAAACACTCCTTGAACTTCCCCGTGACGTCGCCCGCCTCGAGCAGCACGGAGATCGCGCCGCCAAGCGCCTTGTCGACCGCGCCCGTCGCGCCGCCCGGCCGCTTCACGCCTTCGAACAGGTTGACGACAATCGCTTCGTCTTTCGAGTGCGCGATGTCGCCGGCCTCCACGCGGACTTCCATGCGGGCTCCCCCGTCGCCGCCAAGGACCCGGACCTATTTCATCGTTTTCCGCGCCGGAGCCGGCGGAGAACCTCCGCCTTCGTCGGGTAGAGGGGCGGCCCCGCCACGCGGGCGGCCGCCACCGCGTTCGCGAACCGTGCACACCGGGGCAGGTCCCACCCTCGGAGCCGTCCATAGACGAAACCGGCGTTGAACAGATCGCCCGCGCCCGTTGGGTTCCTGGGCGCCACGCGGAACGCGGGGACGTCGACCCGAACGCCCGAGGCGGCGACCCGGCACCCGCGCGCGCCCCGGTGGACCGCGAGAATCTCGACCCCTTCCGAGAGCGCCTCCCTGGCGGCGCGATCGAAGGACCGCGTCCGAAACACCCCCGCCATCTCCTGCTCGTTCACGAAGAGGATGGAGACCTCCGGGAGGACGGCCAAGACCTTGTCGCGGCGGCGCTTCGGCCATCCTTCGGGATCGGTGGAGACGTCGAGGGACGTTTCCGCGCCCCCGTCTCGCGCGGAACGCAGGATCCTCTTCGTCGGGCGGCCCTGCAGCTGCGGCGTCCACCAGTACCCCGACCGATGCACGTGTCGTGCGTGGAGGGTCCACCTCGGGACGTCCGCGGGGCGGAGGGCGAGGTTCGAGCCGTTGTACGTAATCAGCTGGCGGGTCCCGTCCGCGTGCGTGAGGGCGAACGTCCGTCCGGTCTCCAGGTCCCTCCTCGTCGCGAGGAACGGCTCGACCCGGGTCTTCCGGAGCGTCCGCCGGAGGTGCTCGCCCATCACGTCGCCGCCGATGCACGCGACGAGGCCCGTCCGGAGGCCGAGCGCGGCGGTGCCGAGCGCGAAGTTCGTCGCGTTGCCGCCGGGAATCATCGGCAGGGCCGGGAGCCACAGCTGACGGTCCCCGGGGTGGAAGCCTTTGAGCGGGGTCGTGACGAAGTCGACGCAGATGTCGCCGACGGACACGACGTCGAGCACGACCTGTGGAACGAGGGTCCGCCCAAAAAGGCACCAGTCCCCCGGGCTCCAGGCGCGTACCCGGGGGGAACCGTCCACATTGAGCGTGGTATGAAGCAGGGATGAAGGAGGTATCAATGAAGTCCGAACCGAGGGCCAGTGAACGAGGGTCGCAAGAAGATGGCGGGAGAGGTCCTCGGTTGATAGCGGATTGGAACCCGGACGTCTCTCAGTCCCACTTCTCGAACCGGACGGCCCCGAAGCCCATCTGGGTGCACAGCTCCTTCGTCTGCTCGACCATGTCGTGGAGGCCGCAAATCCAGGCCGCCGTGCGGTTCGGGTGCCTGATCTCCTCCTTGACGGCGACCTGCACGTACCCCTTCCGGCCCGTCCAGGCCGGCGTCTCCGGCCGCGAGATGCTCGGGACGTAGTGGAAGTTCCGGTACTTCCGCTCCCACTCCTGGAAGAGGTCGTGGTACAGGAGCTCCTTCACGTACCGGACGCCCGTGAACATGTAGATGTCGTGGCCGTTCATCAGATCGTGGTGGATCAGCCACTTCGTCATGCCGACGAACGGCGCGACGCCGGTGCCCGTGGAGATGAACGCGATGTCCGTCGCAATCGGCTCCCGGAGGAAGAAGCCGCCGAGGGGGGCCATGATGCGGTACCGCTCCCCGGGCTGCCGCTCCTTCAGGTAATTCGACATGAAGCCGCCCTCGACGACCTTGATGCACAGCTCAATCGCGTCCCTCTCCGTCGGCGAGGAAGCGATCGAGTACGGGCGGTTGATCGTCTTCCCGTCCTTCTCCACGAAGATGGAGAGGAACTGGCCGGGCTCGAAGTCGAACACGGGCCGGGGGCCCCCGTCATCGTCCATTACGAAGTAGATCAGGTACGTGGACGGGGTCATCCACGTGACCTCGCGGACCTTCACGAAGTGCCGCTGGGCGCGGAACTTCGGCCTCGCCTCCGCGGCCGCCGAGGAAGGGGGAGCCGCTACCGTCGTCACGGGAAAGCGACCCCCGGCTTCATGCGAGCGCGCCGATTGGGGGCCCTCATTTAAACATTGTGCCGCGAGCGCCGAACGACGAAACAATCTGTGCGCGAACGGACATTTCGCGCCGTGATTTCGACGGATACCACAACGGGCTCAGCCGGCGGCTTCGGAGGTCCGTCTCGCCTTCACCCTTGGCTCATCTCGCTTCCTTTGGAAGGAACACGTGCGCGTAGACGAGCGCGCCCAGGACGCCGCCGAGGAGGGGGCCGACCCAATACACCCACGCGTTGTCGAAGAACCCGGAGGCGATCGCGGGACCGAGCCACCGGCCGGGGCTCATCGCCGCGCCCGTAAGCGCGCCGCCGAAGAACCAGTCGATCCCCACGGTCATCCCGATCGGAAGGGCGCCGAGGGTCTTGACGGTGCCCCGCGGATCGATGGCGGTCGCGAAGACGACGAACACGAGGAGGAACGTCATGAGGAGTTCGACGAAGGCCGCTTGGCCGGGGGAGATCGAGGGCGCGACCGCCGGCGTCGCGAGGCGGAAGCCACTGAGGACCTGCGTAGGGTAGAGCCACGCGAGCAGGAAGCCGCCGAGGATACTGCCGAGGAGCTGAAAGGCGATGATTACAGCGCCAAGGTCGGCCTTGACCCTCCGCGTCACGATGAGCCCGAGCGTCACCGCGGGGCTGATCTGGCCGCCCGAGATAGGACCGAGCGCCGTGCCCATGACGAAGATCACGGACGCGTGGGCGAGCGCCGCGAAGACGAGGTCCCCGTTGTTCGCGAGGACGGACCCCGCGCCGACGGTCACGAGGCCGAACGCGCCGAGCATCTCGGCGAGGCCCTTCTTCCACCAGCCCGCTTCCATTGTCGTACCGCCAGCGCCGAAACCGATGTTCCGTATAATACCGTTCGGCCTTGGCAGGAGAACCATTTTCTCCCGGTGGGCGCCTTCAGGTGACCGGGATGCCGATCCTCCTCGCCTACCGCTGCTGCGGCGTCCGGAACGCCGCAAATGGACCGCTTGCGCGTGATGCCTGATGCCGCCGAAGGGGACGCGGACCGGACCGACGCCCAAGACCCCTGAAGCGAGAAGCCCACAACCGGGGAACGCCCTGACGGACACGCGCGTGGGAATTCTCCTCCTTCTCCTCGGAGTCAGTCTCGCGTGGGTCCCCTTCCTCCCGGCGAGCGCCTCGGGCATCTTCGCGTATGTTGTCGGCCTCTGGCTGGTGTTCCGATCGCGGCGGTCGTTCGGTCTTGTGCACGCGAGGAACGCTGTCCTTGCCCTGGGGCTGTACGCCGCCGGGACTCTCGGACCCATCCCCCTCGCCCTGATCGCCGCGTTCGCCTATCTAGGAGGCGTCCGTGGAACGGCACTCGGACTTCTCATCGGACTGCTCTTCATCGTGGCGATCCTCCGGGCACTTGGAGAGTTACTCATCACGTACGCCCTCCAGAACGGACCGGGCCGCTCCCTTCTCCGTGGGGCGTTCGCCAGCAATGTGTTTCTGCTGGGACTCCTGTTTCTCCTACCGGCCCTAACTTCCCCGCGGCCCTTGGAGCTGATCGCGCAATTCGCGACCTCCGAGCCGCTCGCCTTTCTGTTCGTGATCCCTGCGTCCCTCAACGCCATCGCCTATGGGAGTGCACTCATCGTCGTTCGTTCCGTCAGTCCGCCAGCGCATGCGGCGCCGCCTCCCGGTCACGCGATGTAGCCCGTGTTCCCGCGGTCGAACCCCTCGACGAGCTCGATCCGAAGCTCCGCGGGCTGCCACGCCGCGTCCGGGTACACGAGGCTCGGGAAGAACTTCGACACGCCCGCGGCGGGTCCCGGCCCTTTCGAGCTAAATGCCTCCGAAAGGAACGACAAGTCCATTAGTAAGGAGTACCTTACTGTGTTCGATGGCGAACGTGGCGACGGTCACGACCAAGGGGCAAGTCACCCTTCCGGCCTCCCTTCGGAAGAAGTATGGAATCAAGGAGGGCAGCCGGCTCATCTTCCTCGAGATGGGAGACGAGATCCGCGTCCTCCGGGAACAGGACGTGAGCCGCATGTTCGAGGTCTTCGACCGGATGAGGAAGGACGCCAGGCTGACCCGCCGCCAGCTCGCGGAACTCGTCGAGGAGACCCGCGCCCGCCTGTGGGGGGGACGACACGCGGGTCGCGGTTGATTCGAACACCGTGCTGTCGGGCCTGTTTTTCCCCGGAAACGAACGACGACTCCTCTCGTACGGTCTCTCCGGTCGCGTGGAGCTCGTGATCGCAGAAGACGTCGCGGAGGAGGTGTTTCGGGTGCTTGAGAGCCGATTCGCGGACCACCCTGCAATCGCGGAAGCCATGGGGTGGCTGTCTCGCGTGCTCGGTTCTTTCGATCTCGTTTCGAGGTCCCAGTACCAGTCGCGGGAGGGCAACCTCGCCTCGCGGGTGAGGGACCCGAAAGACACGCCGATCCTCGCTTGTGCCATCGCGGCCCGTGCGGAGTGCCTGGTCTCCGGCGACAAGGATCTCCTCGTTCTCGGGTCGGTGGAGGGGGTCGCCCTTCGACGCACTCGCGAGGTCCTCGCGGACATCGAACGAACACCCTGAGCTTTTCCCGGTCGTGTTCCCTAATCGCGCTCCGGCCCTAGTTCACGCGATGTAGCCCGTGTTCCCGCGGTCGAACCCCTCGACGAGTTCGATCCGCAGCTCCTCCGGCTGCCACGCGGCGTCCGGGTACACGAGGCTCGGGAAGAACTTCGAGACGTCCGCGGCGATCCGCGTCACCGAATCGTCCTCCCCAAAGAGCTGGCGGCTGAGGTCGAACACCTTCTGGCGGCACCGCATCTCGTCGATGTACCCGACGGAGTGGAGGTACTCGTGAAGGAGGACGTGGAACGCATACGCCTTGTATAGCTCGGGATTCGTCTCCTTGATCCGTGCGAGGGGCACCTTGTTCATCACGATCACGTTCGTCGCGATCGGATAGAACGCGCCGATGAAGCCCTGCGGGTGGTTCCCGAGGTCCGCGAGGCCGAGCATGAGGCCGCCGCGCGCGTACCCCAGGTCCCGCTCGACCGCTCGCTTTACGAGCTCGAACACGTCCGCCAGGGTGCGCGCCCCGTCGAGGAGCTTCGGGAAGTCCATCGCCCCTTCGACGGTCGCCCATGGCTTGAACGTTTGGCCGCCGTTCGTTAGCGGGCACGGGGCGACTTCGCGGTCGAACCTTGAAATACCCGGCCACGCTTGCGACGGCGGTCGGAGTCCTGCGATGGACCCCCTTCTCTTCATCCTCCTCGCGGTAGCGCTGGGTTTCAAGCACAGCTACGACGCGGACCACCTCGTGGCGGTGTCGAACTTCCTCACGCGGAGCACGAGCCTCCGGAAGACGGCGTGGATGAGCGTGAGCTGGGCCGCGGGCCACATGGCGACGGCATCAATCATCACCGTCATCCTATTCTTCGGAAGAGAAGCGTTCCTCACGCAAGTCCTCGGGCCCCTCGAGCTGGCGGTCGGGATGATGCTGATCGTCCTCGGCGTCGTGAGCCTCGCCTGGGAGTACGAGGTCCTCCCGAAGTTCGGGCACGGCCACCGCCACCGCCACCACGACGCGCCCGAGCACGAGCACGTGCACGTGCACCGCCACCCGTACCGGGACCACGGGGCGATGTTCGGGATCGGGATCGTGCACGGGCTCGCGAGCAACGACGAGCTCCTGATCCTGTTCGTGAGCGCGCTCAGCGTGGCGTCCCTCGCGGGCCTCCTCCTCGGCGTGGCGGTGTTCAGCGCGGGCGTCGTGATCGGGATGGTGTCCTTCGGGCTCGCGCTCACGGCCCCGATCCGGCGGTGGAGCGAGAAGCGCGTGCGGCGCGCGGTCGCGCTCGTCACGGGCGTCCTCAGCATCGTCTACGGCGCGCTACTCCTGCTCGGGTTTGGCGGCTTCAATCCGTTCGGGTAGTCCTCGCTCCGAAACCTGACAATCCGCACACCTTAGCGGAGCTCCCGCACACCTCAACGCGCCGTCCGCACCCGTGCGGGGAGAATCCGCACGCCTTTGGGAGACATCCGCACACCTTAAGGAAGAATCCCAACGCCTTAGCGCGCCCCGCGAACGTGAGCGGACGACGCCCGCACGTCGTCGGGGAGTCCGCTTCACCGTGCGGACGACGCCCGCACCCCTTCGGACGCTCTCCGAAGCCCGCAGCGGACAAGGTTTGCGCCTTAGCGGAGCATCCGAACGCGTGCGGAGAGCATCCTATAGCGAGCGGATTGTCGGATGCAAGGGTTCGGCCACCGCCACATGGCAGTCCGCCCGTGGGATCCCTTATTCCGCCGTCACCTTTGCCGGCGCCCGTGGGCCTTCTCATCCGCTTCGCGGGCCGGTGGGTGGCGGGGCGACGCTCGAGGACGCCGTCCGGTACACGAAGACGGCGAACGGCCGCGGGATCGACGGGGTCCTGAACCTTCTCGGGGCGCACTACACGGAGGAAACGCTCGTCGAGGGCACGATGAGGGAGTACCTGCGGATCCTCGACGCAATCGAGCGGGAGAAGGTCCGCGCGATGCGGTAGCGTCCGGCGAGTCCGCCCTCGACTATATCATCGCCAAGTTCTGATTGGGCCATGGACGGGGCAACCCTCGAGGAATCCCCGACGGAGAACGGGTCGGCACTATGCTAGTACGCCCGGACCTGGATTCCCGGCACCCGTGCGAAATCCTTCTGGTTTCGTGTCAGCACCTCATGTTCACCATGGGAGAGAGCCACAGAGGCGATGAGCAAGTCCTTCGCGGGGATGACTGTCCCCGTAGCGGAGAGGTGCGCATCAATCTCACCGAAAGTCCTTGCGGCGCGGGCATCGAAATCGAACAGCACCAGGGCCTCGACGATCTGCTCCGCTGCCGCGAGGTGTGCCGCGGGGTCGGGGAGCAGAAACACCCCGGCGTAGAGTTCCGCCAAGTTCAAGCTCGATGTGGACAGGCGCTCACCTCGCTCCACCATCGCCTCCAGAACCTTTACTGCCTCAGGCTTCTTCCGAACAACGTCGGACAGGAACGTCGTGTCCAGGAGGACCATTCCTCAGCCCATCCGGAAGTCCTTGCGGTGGGCCTCGTCCACCTCGTCGATGGACGCGGCGAGTTCCTCGTCGGGCGCCATCGCGCGAAGCAGGTCCAGCAGCACGCGAGGATCCCCGCGTTTCCGGAGGGCGTACATCACGGACAACATTGACGCCTACCCTTATTTGGCTTTTGACGACTCGGAACCCTTATTCCGCCGCCACCTTTCCCGGCGCCCGTGGGCCTCCTCATCCGCTTCGCGGGCCAGTGGGTCGCGGGCGAGACGCTCGAGGAGGCCGTGCGGTACACGAAGGTGACGAACGGTCGAGGGATGGACGGCATCCTGAACCTGCTCGGCGAGCACTACACGGAGAAGGCCCTCGTGGAGGGGACGCTGAAGGAGTACCTCCGGATCCTCGACGCGATCGAGGCGGTACAGTTCCGGGCGATGGGCGGAGGGTCTTCGAGTCCGCCTTCGACTACGCCGCCGCAAAGTTCTGGTCATCCGACCGAGATGGTGAAAATCCTCGTGACGGTCCCGCCGTCATCGTCCGTGACCGTCAGCATGACCGTGGAGGTGCCCGCGCCGCCAAACACATGGCCCGTGACGTCCGTCGCGCCAATCGGGTTCACCTCGGGGGACGGGAATGGGTCGGGTGCGACCCCGTCGTTGAAGTACGTCGCGCTCGCCCTCGCGCCGTCGCCGAAGGACCACGCGAACGTAAGGTCGTCGCTCCCCACGTCGGACGCGGAGGCCTCGAACGTGATCTCCTCGCCGACGAGGTACGGGCGAACGTCGTCGAGGGTCCAGACCCATGTCGCCGGATGGCGCACGTTGAACGTGTGGTGGAGCCACACCTCCTGTCCGCTCGGAAGCGTGATGATCACCCACACCGGGTTCGCCCCGTTCGGCTGTCCGTTCACCGGGTCGTCGTCCGGCGTATAGTACAGCGTGATCCGGAACGCCCCGAGCAGCTGAATCCGCCCGCCCTCGACCGTCGCGGACTGGTCGTCCGGCGACCCCGGATAGCGGACGACGCGCGCGCTGCCCGTGACCTGGTCGTTCCACACGAGGTCCATCCGCACGTCGTGCCATTTCTCGCCCGCCACGCGGACGCGGAGGTCCGCGACGACGTACGCCTGCACGTCGTCGATCACGGGGTCGACGTTCGCGACGCTCACGACCATCGTGTCCGACCCGCACCCGCCGTCGTCGTCGCACACGGTGACCGTGACGACGAACGCGCCGTTGTCCCCGTAGACATGGGACGCCTGGATCGTACCGACGGTCGGAACGCCGGGGCCCCCGGGCACCTCGACGACGGGGAACGACTCCGAGGGACCGTAGCCCCAGTCCACGGTGGCGGTGAAGTCCTCGACGGTGCCCGCCGCGGGCTGGTCGAAGCCGGGGTCGGAGAAGGTGAACGTGAACGAGACCGCGGTCGCCTCGATCGTGCCGCCGTCCAAGCCGGCATCGACCGTCGGGGCGACGTTGCGGACCTGGACCATCGTCGTGTACGTGATCGACGCGCCGTCGTCGTCGTGGACGACGAGGGTGACGAGGTACGTGCCGTCGTCCCCGTAGGTGAAGGAGGAGCCGTCCGACGCGGTGAACGGGAACGTGCCGTCGGGCGAGAGGTCCAGGTCCGGCCCCGTCCCGTCGTTGAAGTACGCCCGGCTTTCCGTCGGGCCGTACTGCCAGGTCCACGTGAACGTGAGGTCGTCACTGCCGGGGTCCGACGCCGTCGCGCTCACCATGACGGCGGTGCCCTCGTCGACCGGGACGAGGACCGGCGGCGGCACCGCCAAACTTGGCGGCAGGTTCGACACGTCGAACGTGCCGCCCACGGTCGTCTCGCCCGCGTCGTCGTCCTCCACGCGGAGGTTGAAGTCGAACGTCCCGTCGTCGCCGCACACGACGGTCTGCTCGAGGACCTCGTCCCTCGGGTGGATGTCGGGGCTCGGGTCCGGGTCCGTGCCGATCGACGGATCGTTGAACAGGACTGTCGGCGGGGTCCACCCGGTGCAGTGGCCCCACCACGTTACGGTGAGGTCGTCGCTTCCCGGGTCCGTCGCCCGCGCGCGGAACGTGAGGGAATCGGCCTCATCCCCTGACGGAGTAATGCTCACGGAAATCGCCGGCGCGATGTTGTTCACGGCGACGTCGACGCAGTCGGAGTCAATGAGGCTATTGTCGCTCACCTCAATGCAGACGCTGCCCGTCCAGTCATCGCCCCACGAATAGGTCGTTGTAGGAAGCGGCGACCACGAGGTATCCCAGTTACCATCTGCATCGAAATCCCATCGAAACATGAGGAGATCGCCGTCTAGGTCGGATGAGGCGGAAGCGTCGAGCACGAAGGTGTCCCCTTCGACACCGGGAGCGGGCTTAGCGAGATCGGCCGATGGCGCCGTGTTGGCGCGTTGAAGAGGTATTGTCGAGGCGTACATGATCTGATCGCGACTCCCTTCACAATTCACTGACGCGAGATGCTGGTTGCCGTTAACGTCCGCCCAAGCGGACAGGGCAACGCTAGGGCACAAGTGCCAGAAGACGGGACCGATGTCCCAGCTTGCCTCGATGTGCCTCGCGTACATGACTGCATTCGTACCGTTCGTCGGATCTACCCCTTTGAAATAGACCCACGACTTTCCGTCAGAACCCAGGGACAACGCCACCTGGGGCGATGTGTCGTTGACGACCTCCGAGACTTGTGGCCACTGGGCCATGTCGAGGAGCACTATCTTTGGATCGGCTACCCATTGGGAGACTGCGAGCCGCGGTTGACAATCCGGCGACACCACCAGGTTCGAGATATCTCGAATGAAGGTTAGAGGGAGCCTGTTATAGCTCGCGACGGTCTGCCACATCGAACCGTTCGGTCGGGAGAGCCTGACCTCGTTCTGATTGCCATGTATCGAGGCTATCCAAGGAGCTCCATCGCAGCCGATAGCCAACTCCACGCGAACGCCTCCCGTTGGGCCGAAGACTCTCTCGAAGCTCCAATTTTGGCCACGCCTACTCCCGTAGACGATCCCACCGTCTGCAACCGCAAGGTGTAGGCTCCCCTCGGTATCCACAGCCAGCGACAAGTCAAGGATCGGAGGCGTCGTCTGGGGGGCGGTGGAGGAATAGACCACTTCGACCGTCGTGCCATTTGAAGTCGTCGTGGCGAGTCGGACCTCGTCCGGGGCGTTTGCACTAGTCGTCGACCAGCTGTACGCGAGGTACGCGGTTCCATTCGGACCTACCGCAAGCTGCGACCATTGGCCCGAGCGGACGTCGCCATCCTCAATCCGAACTGTCCAGTCCCTGCCGTCCCAGGCCGACGCGCGGAGTTGCCCCTGATGTCCTCCATCCATGTAGGCCACAAGGGGGGCACTCTCCGACTCAAGGTATGTCAGGGATACGTCGAACGTCAGACTGTCGTTCACCACGTCAACGACGCTAGTGAACCACGGCACAGGCACACTGGTTTGTGGTTCTGACAGAGGAAAGCTAATGTTCGGCGCGAGGGCGATCACTAGGGCGAATACAATGGCCGTGCCCCTATGCATCTCGATCATTGGCACTCGTAGGCGGTGAAGTCCTGCCAACCGGGCCGCAAGCCGTACCTGACCTCGCTGAAGCATGCGGGCAGGAACATGGCGGAGAGATCGAAGAGTTCGGTCGTCGCGAGAGGGTTCGATTCGTAATGGCCGCCATCATCTGTCCGTCCCTGCCACACCATGTAGCCGTCCGACGAGCGCGTCACGGTAATTGTCGCACCCACAACCGGTTGCCCCGAGGAGAAGAGAACAAAACCCTCGAAAGGCTTGAAGCAATCCGTTGAGGCATACAGGGGGTCTGATATCGACTGATCACCGTTTACCGTGACCACCTTCACTTTGTAGGTGTACACCTCGCAGCCGGCGACCGCGTTGTCGGCATAGCGCGTGACGGCCTGTTCCGAGATTGTCGTCAGGTGGCTTGCGCTATCGGGGACAAAACCCGGGTTTTGGCCTAGGACGCGATGAATCTCATAAGACTGGAAGTCACACTGCGTATAGCGGGTCCACTCTATTCCGATGGAATAGGCGCTCTGGAACCAAAGGGTTGGCGCGACACGGTCGGGAGAATATCCGGGGGGCTTACCCTGCGTAGTCGCTGAAACCTCAGTCGTTGTGAACCGGGCCTGGACATCGTCGACCGACGCAACGCTAAAGAAGTAGAGAGTGGCCGCTCGCAACGATCGAATGGTCGTCGCAGTTCCTGTGGAAACCCGGGAGTATGGAGTTGGGGTCGGTTCGCCGTCTAGCCGGAAGTAGGTTTCGTAGTACCACAATGATCGGTCGGGACTGGGATTCCAACTGATGCCTACGTCACACCAACCTACCGGGCCGGGCGGGAACAGATTGAAGGGCTGGGGCGCCGTATTTCGGAAGCTAGCGAGAGTATGTCCTGAGTTGCCCGCAAGATCCGTTGCCTGCACGGACCAGTACCATACCTGGTCGGCAAGAGCATCTTCCTCCCCCCGGCCCCACTGGTAGGATCCTTGACCCGCGGGAAATGTCAGGTCCGCGACACAAATCGTTTCCGCCGCATCCGAGCAAACCCGGAACCTTTGAGAGGCCACGCCTGAGACGCCAAAGTCATCGGCCTGCCACTCGAAGTAGGGACGGTTCCAGTTTCCCTCGAAACCGCTGGCAGGTTCCGAGAGCGTAACAACCGGGCCAGCCGCATCAACTTTCAACAGCCAGAGGTCGCTTTCACTGACGTGGCCCACCTGATCGGTAGCCACGACCTTCCAGCAATACTGACCATCTGCCATGGGCGAAGTCGTCGGCGGGTCGATGGGAGGTCCGGGCCATGTCCACTGCGTCCCCGACAAGCCCATTGCCCTCGCTACTTCAGTGGTGCTACAAATCCCGCTTGGTGCAGTGAAGACGTAGAGGTCTGCGTGGTCTGTCGATCCGCCGCTCCCCGAATAAGACCAACGAAACGTGGGGGTGTTGTCCACATGCCAGGGGAGCTGGAACGGCTCTTGGAGGATGACCGAAGAAACCTGGTTGTCGAGGTTCACTGACTCCGCTCCCCAGCCAAGCTCAAGGCGGTCGGAAACGAATACCCGATACGGGCGGTTTCCATCGGGCAGACCAGCCGTATTCCACGTTTGCCGGACCTCACCGAACCCAAGATTGGTTTGGCTCTGAATCGTCACCCAATTCCGACTTGCTCCCATGTATTGGAACTCCGCGTCGAGAAACCCAGCGTCTTCTTGATCCGAATCCTCCATGGTCGCGACAATTTCGACTTCGCCGCTGTACCAGCCGGACGGGCTCGTAGGTTCGACATGAAGGTTCAGAACGGTGGGCGGCTGGTTCTCGTCGACGCTGTTCTGGAAGAGCGCTGCCTTTGCTGCATGTACGTCGCTGGGCGCAACGCCCAGCCAATATGACTTGAAGCTCTGCCAGAACGCGTGAAACGTGCCTGCGTACTGGTACGTCAAAGCCAGCCAGATGCGAAGGGGCTCCAGCCCGGCGTACAGGTCGTATCCTTCTATGCCGTCGTCGGCTATGTCATACAACGCGCCCGCGACCCTTGATTCGGGACTGCATTTGCAGCTGTTTTCCAGATGCCACTGATATGGTCCGGTCGGACTGTCACCAAGGAAGTTACCGTTCGGATCCGGATAAATCCAAAGGGCGAAGAAGTCAGCCCAACCTTCGGCCCAAGCAGTCCCTTCATCAAACTGTCCCTGATATCCAAATCCATGTTCGAACCTATTCGGATCGTAGAGCCGGTACTGCTCCCAGAGATCCCCCGAATCAGGCTCATTGAAATCGCCATAGCATGGACCTTCGACCGGGGTCATCCATATGTAGAACCATCCACCGACCCGGCACTTGTCTGTAGTCGACACAGGATAGTAGAGGTTCTCCGAATTCAACCCGTGCCGTCGATAGGCGTCCTGCATGACGTAGTGCCCATAGAGATGAGCTAGCATGTGAGGACTCATCGCCACCCGCGCGTCGTCAACGTGGATCTGTCTGGCTAGCGTCCACCATGCAGCACAGCCGTTGGCCGAGCGAACAACCCAGTCAGTCCAGGCGCAGGGAGCGCCGTCGACCATGTAGTGGGGAAAGGGCTCACCACCTGCGAAGAGCGGGGGCTTGTGTGGGGCCAAATAGTGGACTTCGACCCCATTGCCCTCGAGTCCGTCTTTCCCGTCCGGTATGTAGCCCACGGTGTTCGCCATGTAGTCCCACGCCCTCATTATGCCCACATCCCATGAGTAGATTCGTGCGGCCATGAGGAAGTCAGCGGGGGGTCCAAGATTTGAGTACCCTGCCCATTCACCGATGTCTACTGTGGTCGTGTCTCCTGGATTGTGAGTGAACGATGCCGTGATTCCCGTGTACACCTGCATTTCGAATGAGAGACAGACGTAGGCACAAGTGAAGTAGTAGCGCCCTACGGTGAGCGCGCTGGACTGCAGAGCAACCTGCACCCAGTATTCAATTGTCCCCTGTGGCTGCCCCTGGGATGTGAATCCGTCTATGTGGCATGCTTGCAGACTGAAGTCCCCGCGGGCATCGGTCCGTCCTTGTCCTATGACAAAGGCATTGAAATTGCCTGTGGACGGTGTATACACCATCCAGGCCACGACCTTTGCCCACTTTATGGGCCGAAGCGGGACATGATTGAGCGTCGGATCGTATACAAACCTCCCTCGAATTTCAAAGTGGGTTGTACCAGCGTCATCGCACTCCTCAGGTGTCGAAACTCGGTGCTGCGCACTGCAAGGCTGCGGGATCGCCGACGGCCATTCAACTCCGACCTTCGTGTTCACGGGAAACTCGCGGGGAATGTTCAGCGGGTCGGGGTCGGAAAAGGGCCCCGCTGGGGGAGACGATGGACCGAACTGATACTGGGTCAGTGGACACAGATCATTGAAATTATCCTCGTTGCTGAATGGAGTGGGAGACGGGTCGCCAGCTGCAAGGCTGTCGTAATCGGAGGAAAGCGACGACTCATGCCCAACAGACGCTGATAATCGGTATTCTATCGCGATAGCGCCAGCCCCTTGCGCGACCACGGAAACTAGGCCCACAAACACAACCACGACCGAAATCAACCTCCGTCGCATCACCGCACCCCCGGCTTGCTGACAGCAATCACGGCGTAATAATGATTTCGGCTTACCGCGAATACTGTTCTCCTTTCATTGCGCGAGCGGCTTCCCTCGATGAGAACCATGCATCTTCATAACTCGGGGCTCCAATCCTCTCCGGATGGCCAAAAAGCGGGACGGGGTGGACGTCATGATGATTGTGCTCTTCATCGCAGGGGGAGTCTTGAACCTCCTCCTCGGCCTGCTCTTCCTGTTCTCTCTCTCGATCCTCTTCGTCATGTACATCTTTGTGGCGCTCGTATCTTGGTGGGTTGCGCGGGGGATCTGGTACCCGAGCGCGCCGGAGTGGTGGACGGGGCTAATCCTGTGTCTGCTGAATCTTCTCCCTCTCGACCCGGTCGGATCCGGATGGCCCCTACCCACCCTGACGCGATGGGTCCTGATCTTCCTGCGGAACTACGACACTGGATGGATCGTCTCGGCGGCGATGGGGCTCGCCGGCATCGTGTACTTTGTGTTCCGCAGGCGACGGTTCGGGGTTCGCACTCCCTGGTAGTGGACCCAAATGACCCGCCCGGAACCCTTATTCCGCCGCCACCTTTCCCGGCGCCCGTGGGCCTCCTGATCCGCTTCGCCCGGCAGTGGGTCGCGGGGGAGCGCCTCGAGGACGCGATCCGCGCGGCGAAGGAGGCGAACGGGAAAGACGTCGACGCGGTCCTGAACCTCCTCGGGGAGCACTACAAGGACCGCGCGGTCGTCGAGACCACTCGGCAGGAGTACCTGCGGGTCCTCGACGCGATCGAGAAGGAGGGCCTGAACGCGTGCGTGTCGATCAAGCCCTCCCAGTTCGGGCTCGAGTTCGGCCGCGCGTACTGCGAGTCGAACGTCGTGCCCCTCTTCGACCGCGTCCGCGCGATGGGCGACTTCCTGTGGCTCGACATGGAGGGCTCGCGGTTCACGGACGACACGCTCGACCTGTACGAGTACCTCCGGCACCGCCACCACGACGTGGGCGTGTGCCTCCAGGCGAACCTGAAGCGGACGCCGAAGGACCTCGGGCGCCTCCTCGAGATCGGCGGCAAGGTCCGCCTCACGAAGGGCGCGTACCGGGAGACGCCGGAGGTCGCGCACCGGACGCGGGCCGAGGTCGACGCCGCCTACGCCGCGCTCCTCCGGACGCTGTTCGAGGACGGCGACCACTTCGCGGTCGCGACCCACGACGGGAAGCTCGTCGACGAGGCGATCCGGTTGTCGAAGGACCACAAGCGGATCTGGGAGTTCCAGATGCTCCGCGGCGTGCGGGAGCCCTTGAAGCGGGAGCTCGTCGCGAAGGGGTACCGCGTCGTCGAGTACATCCCGTACGGGCCGAACTGGCTCCCGTACTTCACGCGACGCCTGCGCGAGAGACCGCGGAACGTCCTCACGATGGTCCGCTCGTTCGTCCAAGGGTGAGGGCGTGGACGACGCCTCGTTCCGGAAGGCGTTCGACGTCCTTTGGCGGCGGTTCCGCGTGACGAACTGGGCGGAGGGGGCGGACCCGTTCGAGGTCCTCGTCTCGATCGTCGTGAGCCAGAACAGCACGGACCTGGTGACGGAGCGCGTGATGCGGGATTTGGCGGCGGTGATCCCCGTGCGCCCGCGAGAGATTGCTGCCGCCAAACCGTCGCTCCTCATCGCAAAGCTCCGCCCCGCCGGACTCTCCCGCCAAAAGGTCCCGCGAATCCAGGCGCTCGCGCGAGAAATCGAAGAGCGTTTTGGCGGCGATGCGATGCAGATCCTCCGCCAGGCGGACCCGCGCTCGACCCTGATTGCGCTGCCCGGCATCGGGCCGAAGACCGCGGACGTGTGGCTCAGCCTCGTCGCGGGGCGCGACACGATGCCCGTCGACACCCACATCGCCCGACTCACCCGCCGGTGGCGGCTCGTGCGGCGCGCGAACTATGAGGACACGACCGCCAAACTGAAGTCGCTCATTCCACCGGGACGCCGGGCCCGGGGCCACCTCGTCCTGATCCAGTTCGGCCGCGAGATCTGCCAAGCCCGTCGGCCGCGATGCGAGGTCTGCCCCGTCTACGACCTGTGCGACGCGACGGTCAAGCGACCCCGTGGGGCCTGAGGGGTTCTATCTTTAGGGAGACCCAAACCGTCTATACCGCAACATTATAGAGGGCTCCGCGTTTCCGCGGATGACCCAGCGATGCAGAAGCACGACGTGCTCGTGGTAGGCGGAGGACTCGCCGGCGCCCATGCCGCCCGGGCGGCGCACCTCGCGGGCGCGGACGTCGCGATCGTGTCCAAGCTAAGCCCCCTCCGGTCCCACTCCGTCGCCGCCGCCGGGGGCATCAACGCTGCGCTCGCGGAAGGGGACACGTGGGAGGGGCACGCGTTCGATACGATCAAGGGGTCCGACTACCTCGCGGACCAGGACAGCGTCGAGATCCTGACGCGCGAAGCCCCGAACGTCATCATCGAGATGGACCACCTCGGCACGCCCTTCTCGAGGGACGAGCAGGGGAAGCTGTTCAACCGCCCCTTCGGCGGGATGCGCCAGGCGCGCGCATTCTTCGCCGGCGATCGGACGGGCCTCTCCCTCATGCAGACCTCGTGGGAACAGCTCGTCAAGGAGGGGATCACCCTCTACGAAGAGTGGGCCGCCACGCGGCTGATCGTCGAGGACGGGCGGTTCTCGGGCCTCGTCGCCTACAAGGTCGCGGACGGGACGCTCGACGAGTTCCAGGCAAAAGCGGCGGTGATCTGCACGGGGCCCGGCGGGCAGATGTACCTGAAGTCGACGAACGCGGTCACGTGCACGGGGGACGGCCTCGCAATGGCGTTCCGGGCGGGGTGCGCCCTGAAGGACATGGAGTTCGTGCAGTTCCATCCGACGTCCCTCCACGGGCCGAACATCCTGATCACAGAGGCGGCCCGCGGCGAGGGCGGGATCCTGAAGAACGCGAAGGGCGAACGGTTCATGGAGCGGTATTCGCCGAAGATGCTCGACCTCGCGCCCCGGGACATCGTGTCCCGCTCGATCCAGACGGAGGCAAACGAGGGACGCGCCTATCCCGGCGGATACGTGGACCTCGACCTCACGCACCTCGGGGAGGCGAAGATCAAGGAGCGCCTTCCCGAAGTGTACCAGTTCTCGATGGAGTTCGCGGGCGTGAACCCCGGCGAGAAGCCGATCCCGATCGAGCCGGCGCAACACTACATCATGGGCGGCATCGCGACGAACAACGACGGCGCGACGAGCATCCCGGGAATCTACGCGGCAGGCGAGTGCGCGTGCGTGAGCCTCCATGGGGCGAACCGCCTCGGTGGGAACGCGCTGCTCGAATGCATCGTCTTCGGCAAGCGGGCGGGGGAGGCCGCAGCGGCGTTCGCGAAGGGGACGTCGCAGGTCGCCGGGGGCGCGGACGTGTTGGCGGCGGAGGACCGGCGTGTCGAGTCCCTCGTGAAGTCCGACGGGCGGGAGATCGTCGAAGGCCTCCGACAGGAACTCAAGCGCGTGATGTGGGACAAGGTCGGCATCTACCGGAACGAGGCGGACATGTCCGCAGCGGTCGGCGCCGTGCGGGACCTCCGGCGGCGGTACGAAAACGTGCGGGTCGGCGCCCCGGGACGGACGTTCAACTACTCGCTCCTCGAGGCGATGGAGCTGCGGAACCTCCTCGACCTTTCCGAGCCGATCGCGCTCGGCGCCCTCCTCCGGCGAGAGAGCCGCGGCGCGCACTCGCGGACGGACTTCCTCGCGCGGGACGACCCGAGCTGGCTCAAGCACACGCTTGCGTGGTGGCGGGGCGAGAAGATCGAGATCACGTACGAACCCGTGCGCATCACCCAATGGGAGCCGAAGGAGCGGACGTACTAGTGGCGACGATCAAGGTGTATCGGTACGAACCGGAGCGGGACGAGAAGGCCCACTACGACACGTGGGAGTTCGACGTGAAGCCCGGGCAGACGGTCCTCGACCTCCTCCACGAGATCCACTACTTCCACGACCCGACCCTCTCGTTCCGCCGCTCGTGCCGCTCCGCGATCTGCGGCTCGTGCGGGATGACCCTGAACGGCCGCACGGGGCTGTCGTGCAACACGCAGGCGCAGCCGCTCATCGACCGCGACGGGTCCCTCGTCGTCGAGCCGATGAAGAACATGCCCGTCCTGAAGGACCTCGTCGTGGATATGAGCGGGTTCTGGAAGGACGTCTACGACATCCGGCCGTACCTGCAGCCCGCGCCGACGGCGCCGAAGGGCCCGTACGTCGTGCCGAAGCAGCGGATGGAGCCCATGAAGATCGCCCAGGACTGCATCATGTGCGGTTCCTGCCTGAGCGAGTGCACGTCGCGGGAGGCGAACCCGGACTACCTCGGGCCGGCCGCGCTCGCGAAGGCGTTCCGATTCGTCGCCGACGCCCGGGACGCTGCCACGGCGGAGCGGCTCCGCCAGTACAGCGAGCCGAACGGGATCTGGGACTGCGACACGTGCCTCTACTGCAACGAGGTGTGCCCGATGCACGTGAAGCCGATGGACGCGATCATGCACATGCGGGAGATGGCGAACGACTTGGGCATCGAGAGCCAGGGATCGAAGCACGCGATCGCGTTCTACGAGACCATCCTCGAATCGGGGAAGCTGAACGAATTCAAGGTCGCGATGAAGAGCCTCGGGCTCGGGGGCCTCGCGTTGCAGGCGGGCATCACCGCCAAAGTCGTCCTCCGCGGCAAGCAGCCCGAGATCCGGAAGAAGAAAATCGAGGGGTACGCGGACGTCAAGAAGCTGTATAAGCTCGTCGAGGAACGGAAGAAGAGGAAGGGGGAGAAGAAATGAAGTACGCGTACTTCCCGGGATGCGTCGGGCAGGACAGCTGCAACGAGCTCGACGTGAGCACGAAGCTGATTGCGGAGGAGCTCGGAATCGAGCTCGTGGAGCTTGAGGACGCGACCTGCAGCGGCGCGGGCTTCGTCCAGGACGTGAACTACGAGCTGTCCCTCGCCCTCAACGCGCGCACGTTCGCGATGGCGGAGAAGCTCGGCCTCGACATCCTCACCGTGTGCTCGACGTGTCAATTCAACCTCGACCGCGCGAACAAGGAGCTGACGGGGGACCCGGAGAAGCTCGCGGAGGTCAACAAGATGCTGGCGGAGATCGGCCTCCGGTACAGCGGGCGCGTCGAGATCAAGCACCTCCTGTGGGTCCTCGTGAACGAGATCGGCCTCGGCACCCTCCGGCGGCGCGTGAAGGTCGACCTGTCCGACCTGAACATCGCGTCGTTCTACGGGTGCCAACTGATTCGGCCGGGATCCCTGCACGGCTACGACGACCCGGACCGGCCGCAGTACTTCGAGCGGTTGATCGAGGCGCTCGGCGGCAAGCCCGTGGACTACGAGGGGCGGAAGAAGTGTTGCGGCTTCCCGATCACGTTCGTCAACGAGAACGCGTCGATGACGATGAACGCGAAGAACATGCTCGAGGCGAAGGAACACGGCGCGGACGTAATGGCGACGTCGTGCCCGCTGTGCCACATCAACCTCGACATGTACCAGGGGCGGGCGGAGCGGGTCGCGGGCCAGCGGATCGAACTCCCCATCCTGCACCTCCCCCAGCTCGTCGGCCTGGCGATGGGGATCGACCCGCAACGCCTGCGCCTGAAGCGGCACATCGTGTCCGCGAAGGCCGTGCTCGAGCGCGTCCGTCCGAAGGAAGAGGCTCCGGTCGCCCCCACGAGTTCCTGATCAGGCGGGCACCGCGCGGGGCGCCTTCACCGCCAGCTGGAGCAGCCGGAGGCACGTCAGGAGGAGGAGGCCCTCGGCAGCGATCGTCGCGAGCACGATCGGATGGAAAAGCGGCGCCGACCCCGTGAGCGGTCCGTATAGGGACGACGCAAGGAGGCCCCCCGACCCCGCGACCGCAATCCCCGTGAGGGGGCGCGACCCGTACGACAGGGCGGGCGTGTACACGTAGAGGACGAGCGCGCCGACGAACATGAGGTAGAAGAACGTCGGCGTCGCGAGGTGCGCCGGAAGCGCGTAGAAGAGGAGACTCGCGGTGACGAACATCAGGAGCGACGCCACGAACAACGGCGGTCCGTCCGGGCGCACGAGCGCGTACCAAAGGGCCTGCTGCAGACCGAGGGCGGCCAACGCCCCGGCGAGGATCGCGATTACGAACGGCACGTCGATCCACTCGAAGATCAGGTACGGGGACGCCGCGGATGTGGTCTCGTAGTAGAAGCGGAAGGCAAGCATGAGGAACGCGACGCCGACGGCGACCCCGTAGGCGAACCATCCGCGCGCCTCCCGGGGCTTCGCCATCGCCGCGCGGATGCCCGGTCGCCACTTAACCCTTTCCCGCTCCGCGCGGGGTCCGCTCCATGGAGGAAACCTTTTTACCCGTCGCCCATTTCGTCGGCCCGTGATTGCGCGCCGCGGTGCCCTCGTCCTTGCGGGATTCGCCCTCATCCTCCTCGCGGCGACTCCGGTACGCGCCGCCGACGGCCCGATCGAGCGGGAGATCCAGGGACTGTTCTGGGCGATCACGTGGTTTGCGCTCCTCGTCTCGGTGATCGTCTTCGGCGCCCTGTTCTGGTTCATGATTCGATACCGCCGGAGCGTGCACCCGGTCCCCCAGCACATCGAGGGGAACAAGACCGTGGAGTTCGTCTGGACGGTCTTCCCGACCGTGATCCTGATCGTCATCACCGCGATCTCCGTGCCCGTCCTCCTGTACACGGACGTGCCGCCGCCCGCGGACACAACGGTGACCGTCCAGGCGCAGCAGTTCTCCTGGAAATTCGTCTACGAGGACGGCACGAACACGAGCGGCGAGCTGTGGATCCAAGAGGACGTCGTCGTGCACATCCGCGTGACGTCCCTCGACGTGATCCACTCGTTCGCCGTGCCGCAACTCGGGATCAAGCTCGACGCGATCCCCGGCCGGTACAACGAGGGATGGGTCATCGCGGACTCGTCCGGGGACTACTTGAACCAGTGCGCGGAGTTCTGCGGGACCGGCCACTACGGGATGCGCGCCGTCGTACACGTGTTCCCGGCGGGCTCGCATCCGAAGATCTACGGGCCGCCGGCGGTGCTGCCGCCCTTCACGGACGTCGAGCTGCGCGAGTCGGGCGGCAACGCCACACGCCCGTGGAGCATCTCGCCCGCGGAGATCAGCGTCACGATGGGGAGCGTCGTGCGGCTGCGGGTTTGGAACAACAACACCGGACCGTACACGTTCCGGATCGACGACCCGATTGGAAGGAATGTGACGGTCCTCGCCTTCAGTTCCGGGTGGCTGAACTTCACCGCTCCCGACGTGCCCTCGGACATTGACGTCATGTACGGACCGACGGATTCCGCTGCACGCGACCAGGGCATGGTCGGCACGATGCATCTGCAGGCCGCGATCCTGATTGAGCTGATCGACGCCGGCGGATTGCGGGTGAACCCGAACCCGCTCACGATCCCAAAGAACCAGCCGGTGAAGTTCCTCATCAGGAACGAGGGTGCCCTCGACCATAACTTCACCTTGGGCGGCTACCCAGACGTGAAGGTCGAGCCCCTGATCCCGCCGGGCGGATCCGTCGTCATCGGCCCCTTCACATTCACGGAGGACGACGGCGGCCAATACTGGTGCGCCGTCCCGGGACACCGAGAGCAGGGCATGTGGGCGAACTACGCGATCGGCCTCGGGGGCGGCGGCGGACCGGTGCACGTCCCCATCTTCGAGATGATGGCCCTCACCTTCCTCGTTGGCGGTGTCGCGACGTTCGCGTACGTCGTCCACCACGCGCGGCGTCCCGACGAGGGCTGACCTTCCTTCCGTTCCGTCCTTTCTGCCCACGCGCCCGGCGCGTCGTCTTGGACTTTGGTTTTTCGGCGACCTCTCGAGGCCTGCGAACCCGCCAGAGGAGGACGCCTCCCGCAACCGCGAACACCGCCGCGCCAGCGATTAGGAGAAGCGGGAGAAAGCTCGACCTCGCCTTTGCCTCGTAGTACGGTGTGATCAACAAGTCGACGGAGCTCGGGCTCGGGGAGAGGAGGACAACGCCATGGACGAAGAAGTAGACGCGCGTGGCCTCCGGAACCTCCAGGTTGAACTCGTGGAGCCAGACCGGCGGAGCATCCTCGACCTGTCGCTGCACCGGCGCGTTCGACACCGCCAGTGTGCGGAAGTCCGACGGCCATTGGCCGCGGGGATCCGTCCGCAGTGCGGCGGTCACGCGGACCTTCATCGCGTTCGGCTCGTTGAACTGGGCGAACAGCGACGTCGGGCCCCGCGTGTCCGTGTTGAAGATGACCATCCCCGTCGGGATCTCCGCGGGAATGAACTTGCCCAAGCAGTTGCACGACTGGTCGAAGTAGGCCCAGTACGTCGTGCTCGCTGTCCCCTCGTCCCGGAACGTCAGGTTGTAGGACCCGGTCTGCGGGATTGTCATCGTGTGAACGACGCCCGTCGTCGGGGCAATCGTCCACGACGCGACGACATTGTCACCCGTCGACAGGTCGACGGTCAGAGATTCCCCCTGCACGCGGGCGCCAATCATGAACACCCAGTCCGCGATGAGGGGGCCGTCCTCGAAGTCCAGATGCCTCGTCACTCGCTCGCCTGGGAACAGCGTCCCGTTGAAGACAGCCCCGTGGCCGATGCCGTCCCCGTGGGCCGCGACCGGATGGGAAAGGGCGAGCGGCGGCGCGAGGGAGAGAAGGACGGCCACCGCAACCCCGAGGAGTCGCATCGCCCGACCCACCCGGGGCGGTTCCATAAACCTTGCCCCTGCACCGTCACGCGTCGGCGGAGTCGCGGGACGACCGCTCCGCGGCGATCGCCGAGGCGGGCGGCGTCCCCCGGAAGATCGTGGTCGCATTGAGGACCGTCACCGCCAGGAACGCGGTCGCGACCCCCAAGTGCGCCGTGACGAGGATCGGGTACCACGAATACGCCTCGAACCCCGCGTACACGGAGGCCATCCCGAGCGCCGACTGAACCGCGATGAGGAGGAACGCGAGGAGGGTGAGGTCGCGGACGCGACGCCATGCACGATACCGCCAAAGGACGAGGATCAGGAGCGCGAGGACGAGGAAGCCCTCCGTCCACGCCGCCAGGCGGTGCGCCACCTCGATCGCCGCCGCCTCGGGCGTGATCGGCGCTTGCCCGCAGTCAATCACGTTCCGGCATCCGAGGCCCGAGTTCGTGGCGGTGACGTACCCGCCGATCACAATCACGCACCACGCACCGACCGCGGTCACGGCCGCGAGGGCGCGAAGGAGGCGCACGGTCTCACGCCCACGGGTCCGCGGGCGCGGGCCGGCCCTTCCACTTGCTCACGATCACGTTGTAGAAGAACGGGAGCTGCCCGAACCCGAGGGCGAACGCACCGATCGACGCGAGGAAGTTCAGCGGGCCGAGCTCGGGCCAGAAGGGGAGCTCCGAAGAGTAGTCGAACGTCCGGCGGAGCATCCCGCTCAGGCCGATGAAGTGCATCGTGAAGAACGTGAGGTTCATCCCGACGAGGGTGAACAGGAAGTGGATCTGTCCGAGGCGTTCGTTGTACATCCGCCCGGTCATCGTCGGGTACCAGAAGTAGACGGCCGCGAAGAGGCCCATCACGGAGCCGCCGAACAGCACGTAGTGGAGGTGGGCGACGACCCAGTACGACTCCTGAAGCTTGTAGTCCACGGGAATCGACCCCTGGTAGACGCCGTTGATCCCGCCAATCGTGAAGAGGGCGAGGAACCCGACGGTGAACAGCAGGGGCGTCTTGAACGAGATCGAGCCGCGCCACATCGTCGCGAGCCAGTTGAAGATCTTCACGCCCGTGGGGACGGCGACCGCCATCGTCGCAAGCATGAACGGGGCGCGGATCGTGAGGGAGAGTCCCGTCGTGAACATGTGGTGGGCCCATACGAGGAAGCCGATGAACCCGATCGAGAAGATCGCGAGGGCCATCGCGCGGTACCCGAAGACCGGCTTGCGGACCATCTTCGGGAGGACCTCGTTCACCACGCCCATCGCGGGAAGGATCATGATGTAGACGGCGGGGTGCGAGTAGAACCAGAAGACGTGCTGCCACAGGATCGGGTCGCCCGGGTTCCCGGCGGAGCCCGCTGGCCCGCAGGCCCCCGTCGTCACGAAGAAACACGTGCCGACGTTCCGGTCGAGGAACGCCATCGTGAGGCCGCTCGCGAGGACGGGGGTCGCCATGACGACCATGATCGAGGTCGTCAGCATCGCCCACACGAACAGGGGCATCTTCCAGACCGTCATCCCCGGCCGGCGGAGCTTGATGATCGTCACGAGGAAGTTGATGCCGCCGAGGATCGACGAGGTCCCGACGATCATCAGACCGACGAGCCACAGGTCGACGCCGTAGCCGGGCGTGTAGAGCCGGTTCGTGAGCGGCGCGTAGCCGGTCCAGCCGACGTCCGCCTCCCCGATCCAAATCGACGCGGCCGCGGGCGGGAGCATCCAGAACCCGAGGGCGTTGATCCGCGGGTACGCCATGTCCTCCGCGCCGATCAGGAGGGGGACGAAGTAGTTCGCGAACCCGACGAACACTGGGATGATGAACAGGAAGATCATCGTCGTCCCGTGGGTCGAGAAGAACTGCGCGTAGCGGGTCTCGTCGAGAATCGTGGGGCCGGCGACCGCAAGCTCCGCCCTGATGAACATCGCGAGGATTCCCGCGAAGACGAAGGACCCGAACGAGAACACGATGTACAGGACGCCGATGTCCTTGTGGTTCGTCGTCGTCAGCCACCGGAGGAAGAACGCCTTCCAGGTCGGTGCCTCGTAGACGACCTCCGTCCCACCCTTGCGCACGGTCGGATACGCCACGAACGGACCCCTGGCGGAGCGGCCTATTCGAAGACCGCCTAAAAGCTTTGCGACCTCACCCGCCGAACGTCACCGCCAAGACGAGGAGCGCGACGAACGCGAGCGGGCCGACCGGGAGGAGCCGCAGGATCCGGGACTCGTACCGCAGGTGCATGTAGTACAGCGCCACGAGGGCCGCTTTCGCGATGCTCGAGGCCATCAGCAGGAGGATCTGCATGGACTCGGGGATCCCGTACGTCTGCCCGAGGGAGGGGACCTGCACCTCCGCGACGGTCACGAGGGCGAGGAGGACGAGCACGAGGACGTAGGGGCGCTTCAGCTCCTCCGCCACCCGGTGCGTCCCGTGCGCGGCTTCCGTTGTCGTTGCCATCGTCACCGCCCGATGAGGTACATGATCGGGAAGAGGAAGATCCACACGATGTCGACGAGGTGCCAGTACAGGCCCACGAGCTCGATCGCCTCGTGGTTGCCCTTCCCGAACTTCCCCCGCCACGCCTTCACGTTCAGGAATGCGAGCGCGAGGAGCCCGCCCGTGACGTGCGCCCCGTGGAACCCGGTCTGCGTGTAGAACGCCGTCCCGAACGTGCCGAACCACGGCTTCGTCGCGTTGGGCCACGGCGTGAGGAACTCCTCGAAGAACAACTTGCTGTACTCGTAGACCTGGATCGAGACGAACATTGCGCCGAGCAGGAGGGTCGCGAGAAGGAACGCCCGCATCTGCGCCTGCTTCCCGAGCTGCGCGAAGTGGAGGGACTCCGCCATCGTGAAGCTGCTCACGATCAGGATGAACGTGTTGACCGCCGTGAGGGGGATGTTCAGGGGAAAGTCGGGACTCGTGGGGCTCGGCCAGCACGCCCCCGTAGGGATCTCCGGGCACAGCGGCACGCGGACGCGGAGCGCGAGGCCGGAGGCGATCAGGCCGGTGAAGAAGAATATCTCGGAGACGATGAAGATCCACATCCCGATCTTCCGCACGCTCACGTCGTGGAAGGGCCGGTCCTCGAACGCGCCTTTCAGTGCGAAAGAAATTCCCTTCGCGTCCTGCCAGAGCCAGCCGCCGACGCCGACGACGAGGAGGCCGACGCCCACGCCGACGACGGGGAAGGAGTGAATGGCGAGGCCGCCGAACCCGAACCCCGCGGACAGCGCGACGATGAAGGGGAAGATGCTCGTGTGGTGCCCCTCGTGGGCGCCCTCCGGAGCCCCGTGGGCGTGGCCTTCCTCCATTTTCGCGGCGCGGAAGGGCGGAGTCCCTATAACATCTTCGGTCAGGAGACAGCGCCGCCAAAGCGTTATGTACGGACCACGGATAGGAGCCGCGTGCACCCCGGGTTTCGGGACTACATCACGCTTCTAAAGCTCCGGATCGCCGCGCTCCTCCTGCTCGTGGCGGCAGCCGGCTATCTCGTCACGAGCGGCCCTGCGGTGCAGCCCCTGTCGTTCGCGCTCCTCCTCGTCTCCGGCCTCTTCGCATCCGGTGGCGCGAGCGCGGCGAACCATTACATCGACCGCGACCTCGACGGGCTCATGGCACGGACCCGCGGTCGACCAATCCCTGCGGGGCGTGTGCCGCCCCTTCACGCGCTCCTCCTCGGCCTCGGCCTCCTGGCGGCGTCCGCCGCCCTCTCGATCCTCGTGAACCCGCTGACGACCGCCTTCATCCTCCTCGGGTTCGCGGTCTACGTCGTCGTGTACACGATGGGTCTCAAGCGACGGACGGTGGCGAACATCGTGATCGGCGGCTTCGCCGGGTCCTGCCCCGCCCTCGCCGGGAGCGCCGCCGCGGCCGGCGCCGTGAGCATCGGCGCGGCGCTCATCGCGTTCCTTGTCTTCCTCTGGACGCCGGGCCACTTCTGGGCGCTCGCGTTCCGCCTCCGCGAGGACTACGCGAACGTCGGCCTCCCGATGCTCCCCGCGATGATGGACGAGAAGACCGCCGCCAAGTGGATCGTGCTGTCGACCGTGCTCGTCCCCCCGTTCGCGCTCTCCTTCTGGATCCTCCAGGTGTCCGGACTCGCGTACCTAGCGGTCGCAATCGCCGCCGGGGCGGCCCTCTTGTACCTCGCGTTCCGCTTCCTAGGTACGCCGACGAGCCGGAACGCGTGGGCGGGGTATCGGGCCTCCGGCGTCTACCTCGCGATCATCCTCCTCGGGTTGATCGGGGACCGCCTGTTCCGCGTGTAGTCCTGAATAGTCTGCACGCAACCTTAAAGTGGGGACGGCTCCTAAACATCCGGGCCAGCGTGGCACGGGATCTTTATGGGTACCGCGTCGGACCGCCCGGAAGTCGTGAAAGGCCTCGAAGACGTCTATGTGAAGGAGAGCCGGATCTGCCTCGTCGACGGCATCAAGGGTCGACTCCTGTACGTGGGGTACGACATCCGGGACCTCGCGGAGCACTCGAGCTTCGAGGAGACCTGCTTCCTCCTGTGGAACTTCCGCCTACCGCGGCAGGACGAGCTGGACACCCTGCGGCGCGCGCTCGCGGAGGAGCGGAAGATCCCGAAGGAAATCTATGCTCTCCTCCGGAGCCTTCCTCGCACGACCGTCCCGATCGACGCGCTCCGCACGGCGGTCTCCGCACTCGCCTCGTTCGAGCCGGAACTCGCGGACCCCTCGCACGACGCGAACCTGCGGAAGGCGCGGCGGCTCGCCGCCAAGGTCGCGACGATCGTGGCGGCGTACCACCGGATCCGGCAGGGGAAGAAGCCCGTGCCGCCAGACCCGGACCTCGGCCACGCGGAGGACTTCCTCCGGATGGTGACGGGGAAGACGCCGGACCCGCTGGACGTGAAGATCCTGGACGTCGCGCTGATCATGCACGCGGACCACAGCCTGAACGCGTCCACGTTCGCCGCCACGGTCGCGGCGTCGACCCTCGCAGACCTGTACTCGACCGTCGTCGCGGGGATTGCGACCCTGAAGGGTCCGCTCCACGGGGGCGCGAACGAGCAGGCCGTGAACGTGCTCCTCAAGATCGGGAGCCCCGCGAACGCAGAGACGTACGTCGAGAAGGCGCTCGCGCGGAAGGAGAAGCTCCCCGGCTTCGGGCACCGCGTGTACAAGAACTTCGACCCCCGCGCGCTGATCCTGAAGGACTACTCGAAGAAGCTTGCGGAGCGAAACGGGGACATGACCCTGTACGAGACCGCCTTGGCGGTGGAGGGCGTCATGCTGCGGGAGCTCCAGGAGAAGCGGATCTACCCGAACGTGGACTTCTACTCCGGCGTCACGTACTACCTCATGGGGCTGCCGCCCGAGGTGTTCACACCCGTGTTCGCGGTCTCCCGCGTCGGCGGCTGGACCGCGCACGTGATCGAGTACTGGCAGTCGAACCGGATCCTCCGGCCCTTGGACCTGTACATCGGGCCGATGGAAGCGACGTACGTCCCGGTCGATCGGCGGTAGGGGTCACGCGCCCGGCGTGATCTTGATCGCCAACGTGGGACAGGCGGTCTCGCACGCCATGCAGTCGATGCAATCCGACTCCCGGATCGGGTCGCACTTGTCCGTCCGGTACTCGTCGTACTCCGGCGTTCCCTGCTCGATCGGCTTGTGCTGGCCCGTGCCCTTCGCGCCCGCGTTGAAATTCCACTCGAAGACGTCGACGGGGCACACGTCCATGCACGCGCCGTCCGCGATGCACGACTCCCAGTCCACCGCCACGTGCGTCCCGTGGACCCCCTTCTTCGTCGGGTACGGCTTTCCCTCGTTGTCGGGCCGTTCCTTGCCCTCGCCGAGGACCTTGTGCCCGTTGTGCTCCCCGGTCACGGGGTACTCGTCGGGCTTGTTCAGGAACTCGGGGTCGATCGGCTTCGGCTTGTAGTCGACTTCGACCATGGGACTCCCGTCGGAGCCCAGACCGAGCACGTACTTATGGGTTTTGTCCGCGGACGGGAGGCTCTAGGGCTGGGACCGTATCACCGCGGTCACGCGAAACGTGTCCCTCCGGACGGGGTCGAACCCCTGTTTCGCCGGGGTCCCGGAGTACGCCGCCAAGAGGCGGAACCCCGTCCGCGGGAGCAGGGCGCGCATTTCGCGCATCGTGAACAGGCGGGCCGAGTGAAGTTCGGTGAACCGATCGACGACGCGGCCGCCCTTCAAGACGAAGAACCGGAACTCCATCGCGATCCGGCTTCGCTTCCGGTCTACGCGGGAGAAATCGAGGCGGATGATCTCGTACGGCCGCTGGCGGTAGACCCAGGACGCATGGCGGTCGAGCGCCGCCGGGCGGTGCCAGAACTCGAAGACGTAGACACCGCCAGGGGCGAGGGATCTCCGAACGCTCCCAAGGTGCGTGATGAACGCGCGGTCCGAGGGCAGATAGCCGAACCCGCCGAACATGCAGATTGCAGCGTCGAACTGGCGGTGAAGGTCGAACCGCGCCATATCGCCGCGGACGAACGTAAGGGGGAGATGGGTGCCTCGCGCCTTCGCCCGGGCCTCGCGGAGCTGCTCGCGGGACAGATCGAGCCCCGTGACCCCGTAGCCCCGACGCCCGAGGATCAGTGCGTGGCTCCCCGTGCCGCACGCCAGGTCGAGGACCGAGGCAGGCTTCCTGGCGGCGAACTTCCGGAACACGGCCTCCAGGAAGTCGCAGCTCCCCTCGTAATCCACGACATCGCGGTAGATTCCGTCATAATACTTCGCGAAGCGTCCGTACATCGCTGGCGGGGGCGGAACGGCCCCGATGGTGTAAGGATATCGCCGGGACACCGTGCGGGGGGAAGAGCGGTTGTCCAATTGGGAGCAGAATAAGAGGAGGTATGGAGGAGAATAGGAGGAAGTCACCGAAGAATGAGAGACCGATAAGGTGAACTTGGGAGAGAAAGAGACCGCGATAAGACGATGTCAGGAGGCTTCCGTCGGTCAACCTTATTAGACGGTCTCCCTTGCCGCCGCGGGGAGACCCGTGGCGTTGACCCTCAAGCCGCCGGCGCAGGGGAGCCGCATCGAGGTCCACGGCGACCACCTAGCGGTGCCGGACGACCCAATCATCCCCCTGATCCGCGGGGACGGCATCGGCCCGGACGTCACGGGCGCCGCCATTCGCGTGCTTTTGGCGGCTGTAAAGAAAGCCTACGGGGGGAAGCGCACCCTGCACTTCTGGGAGGTCCCCGCCGGCGAGATGTCCCAGAAGCAGCATCGCGAGCTCCTGCCCCAAGCCACGATCGACGCGATCCGCGAACACGTCGTCGCCCTGAAGGGGCCGCTCACGACGCCGATCGGGGGCGGCTTCCGGAGCCTGAACGTCACCCTCCGGATCAGCCTCGACCTGTACGCGAACGTCCGGCCCGTCTTCTACATCCCCGGGGTCCCGAGCCCGATGAAGCACCCGGAGAAGATGGACATGGTGATCTTCCGGGAGGCGACGGAGGACGTGTACGCCGGCATCGAGTGGCCGAAGGGGAGCGAGCAGGCGGCGAAGGTGATCCGGTTCCTCCGGGAGGAGATGAAGGTGAAGGTCCGCGACGACGCGGGGATCGGGATCAAGCCGATCAGTGAGTTCGGCACGAAGCGCCTCGTCCGCAAAGCGATTCGGTACGCGATCGAGCACGGGCGGCGGAGCGTGACCCTCGTGCACAAGGGGAACATCATGAAGTACACGGAGGGCGCGTTCCGGGACTGGGGCTACGAGGTCGCGCGCCAGGAGTTTCCGGATCAGACCGTCACGGAGAAGGACGTCGAGCAGAACTACGCGGGCGTCCCGCCGAGGGGGAAGGTCGTGATCAAGGACCGGATTGCGGACAACATGCTCCAGCAGCTCCTCACGCGGACGGACGAGTATGCGGTCCTCGCGCTCCCGAACCTGAACGGGGACTACATCTCCGACGCCGCCGCGGGGCAGGTCGGTGGCCTCGGTGTCGCGACCGGCGGGAACCTGGGGGACCACGTCGCCCTGTTCGAACCCGTCCATGGAACCGCTCCGAGGTACGCGGGGCAGGACAAGGTGAACCCGACCGCGGAGATCCTGGCGGGGCAGATGATGCTCGACTACCTCGGCTGGAAGGAGGCCGCCGCGCTCGTGCTTGAGGCGGTGAAGAAGACAATCGCCGCCAAGGTCGTGACGTACGACCTCGCGCGGCAGACGGAGGGCGCGAAGGAAGTGAAGTGCTCCGAGTTCGCAGATGCGGTCATCGAGCGTCTGTGACCGGCCGGCTCACCGAGTGACCTCAAACTGCAAGTCTGGCGGCGTCGACCGGGCGAAGGAATCTCCGACGGGGGACCCCCGCTCGCACATCTCCTTGAGCCGCGCAATCTGTTCCTCCGTGGCCGCAGGGGCGCGAAGGCGGACGGTATAGGATATGCGGTCGTAGCCAGGCGATGGGCCCTCTAGTCCCAAGAGGCGTCGGACGTCGAAGTGACCCTTCGCCTCGATCTCGAGATCCTCGATCTGCAGCCCGAGGAGCGAGGCGTGGGTCGCCACGACCTCGACATCGCACGCGGCAAGAGACGCCAAGAGCATCTTCATCGCGCTGGGATCGTCGTCGCCGCCCATGTGGATGGCGATCTTCCCGAAGTCGACACGGGCCCGCGAGCCCCCGACCCACTTCGCGACGAGGACGGGGTTCCGCTCTGCCTGGGCCGGATCCCGCGCGCATCCTTGGATGTACTCTCGCATCTCGCGCACGTCAATCCCGTTCAGCGTGTCCTCCCCCATGGCCATCGGGCAGACATCGTTCCGTCGTCTCTTAACCGTTCCCCGTCGCAGGCGCAAGTCGTTTCAAGGGCGGGGGCATCCTCTTTCCGTGGCGGCAGCGCACTGGACAGACCAGCTGTTCCTCGAACACTCGGACATCTTCGTCCGCATTCACGAGGCTGCCCTCGACCGGGCCGAGAGGCAGGCCCGCGGGGTCGCGACCATCCTCGAGCGGGGGAGCGTGCGCCCCCCTGCAGCCATCCTCGACGCGCCGTGCGGAATCGGGCGGCACGACGTGCACCTGGAGAAACTCGGATACCGCGTCACCGGCGTCGACTTCTCGCCCGCGTTCCTGGAACGCGCACGTCGGTTGGCTGTGGAGACGGGGGTCTCTCCGGAGTTCCTCCAAGCGGATCTCCGAGAAATCGAGAGAACGCTCTCCGATCGCGAGCGCTCCTTCTCCGCGATTCTCAACCTGTGGACTTCCCTCGGATACTGGAGCGAAGAGACCGATCGCGACATCCTCCGGCAATTCCACCGACTCGCCGCACCCGGTGGCCTGCTGGTGGTCGACACGATCAACCGGGACTGGCTCGTCCGGAACTTCCGTCCTCACGGATACGAGGAGTGGGGAGACCTCGTCCACGTCGAGGAGAGGACGTTCGACTTCCGGACCTCGTGGATCCTCGGCCCGTGGCGGTTCTACACGCGACGCGACCGCGACCTCATCCACAAGGCGACGATGTCGGTCGACCATCGGGCGTACGCGGGACACGAGCTACGGGTGCTCGCGGAGTCCGCGGGCTGGCATCCTGAAGCCCTTTTCGGCGGCTTCGACATGGCGGCGCTCACGGCGGAGAGCCCGCGACTCGTCCTCGTCGCGCGGAAGGACGAACGTTCTTGAGCTGGGGGAGGTTGCGAGGAAGAATGGCGGACATCGTCGGCATGGAGGACCTGTTCCTCAAACAGGGCGAACTTTTCCTGAAGCTCCATGAGCGCGGCCTGGAGCAGTCCGAGACGGAGGCAAAGGCGATCGCGGCCCTGCTCAAGCGACACGGGATGCCGGAGGGGGGCTCCATCCTCGATGCGCCGTGCGGAATCGGACGCCACTCGATTCACCTCGCGCGACTCGGCCACCGAGTCTCGGGAATCGATCTGTCTCCCGTGTACATCGAGCGCGCGAACCACTTCCGACAGAAACTGAAGATCGGGGACGGCCTGGAATTGCGAGTCGGTGATCTGCGAAACGTCGGGAAGTTGCTCGAGGGTCGCCCGTTCGACGCTGCGATCAACATGTGGCAGTCCCTCGGGTACTGGGACGACGAGACGGACCGCTCGATCCTCCGGCAGTTCCACGGCCTCACCACCGCCAAAGGTCTGCTGATCGTCGACGTCCTCAACCGGGACAACCTCGTGAAGTACCTGACGCCGTTCGGCCTCACGCGGTTCGACGACGGGACGGAGCAGCACGAGCACCGCCGCCTGAACTTCGAGACCTCCCAGCTCGAACTCGTGTGGGAGTTCTACAACCGCCAAGGCGAGGACCTCAAGCACAAGTCCACCGCCAAAGTCCGCTTCCGAGTCTACTCCTTGCACGAGCTCCGCGGGCTCCTCGCGAGCGCGGGGTGGCAGCCTCTCGAGGAGGTCGGTTCCTTCGCGCTCGACCCCGTGTCCCCGGAGAGGAAGCGGCTGATCGTCGTCTCCTCAAAGGCTTAAGGGGCCCCCGATTATCCGGCGCTAGTGGTCGCGATCCCGGCGTGGCTGCCCTATGTCCTGACCGTGTTCTTGGCGGTGAGCATCGGGATCTTCCTCCGCCGACTCGCGTTCATCGTTCGACTCCTCCGCGCGGGGAAGGCGAAGGAGCGGCGGTGGGATCGCCTCCCTTCCCGGATCGCCTCGTTCGTCGTGAACGGCCTCATCCAGAAGAAGGTCTACCGCTCGGCCGCCGTCGGGCTCCTCCACTCGTTCATCTTCTGGGCGTTCGTCCTCCTGGGCGCGAGCGTCGTCGAGATCACCGCGCAGGGATACGCGCCCGGGTGGCAGGTTCCCGTCCCCTTCGGACTGAACGGCCCCCTATACCTCGCGGAAGAAATCGTCGCGGTCCTCGCGATCATCGGGATCGGGATGGCCCTGTACCGGCGCTACGTCGTCCGCCCGAAGAAGCTCATGCACGAGGGGTTCCTTGACGCGACGATTGTCCTGATGTTCATCCTCGGAATCGTCACGTCCCTCCTCTTGTTCAACGCCTCGGAGCAGGCGCTCGGGATCGCGCACGACGCGACGTCGAAGCCGATCTCTGCCTTCCTAGCGGACGTCTCCATCGTGAGCCTGAACCCGGAGCTGTTCTGGTGGGTGTTCTGGGCGGCGCACGTCGGCCTCCTCTTCGGCTTCTTCGCGTACATCCTGTACAGCAAGCACTCCCACATCGTCTTCGCGATCGTGAACGCGTTCTTCGTGAGCCTCGAACCAAAGGGGGCGATCCGACCCGTCGACCTCGAGAAGGCGGAGACGTTCGGCGTCCAGCGCGTCGAGCAATTGAGCCTCCGACAGCTCCTCGACGGGTTCGCGTGCACGGAGTGTGGGCGGTGCACGGACAGCTGCCCCGCGAACGCGACGGGAAAGCCGCTCGACCCGATGCACCTGATTGTGAACCTGAGGGACACGTTGCTCGAACAAGGGCCCGCAATCTTGGCGGGGAAGACGGACGGCCTGCCGAACATGTTCCAGACCGTCCATCCCGAGGACGGGATCTGGGCGTGCACGACCTGTTACGCGTGCGTGTACGAGTGCCCCGTGTTCAACGAGCACGTGCCGAAGATCATCGACATGCGCCGCCACCTCGTCCTCATGGAGGGCAAGATGCCGCCCGAGGCGATGGAGACGATGCGGAAGATCGAGACGAACTACAATCCATGGGGAATCGGCTGGGACCAGCGGGGGAAATGGGCGGAGGAGATGGGCGTCCCGACGATGGCGGCGGACGGCCATGACATCGACTACCTGTTCTGGGTCGGGTGCGCGGGCTCGTTCGACGAGCGGAATCGCAAGGTCACGGAGGCGCTTGCGCGCCTGATGCGGAGGGCCGGCGTGAAGTTCGCGATCCTCGGACCGGAGGAGAAGTGCACGGGCGACCCCGCGCGGCGAATCGGGAACGAGTACCTGTTCCAGACGCTCGCGAAGGAGAACGTCGCGACGCTCGCGAAGTACAACATCAAGAAAATTGTGACCGCGTGCCCGCATTGTTTCAACACGCTGAAGAACGAGTACCCGCAGTTTGGCGGCGATTACGAGGTGATCCACCACTCGCAGCTCCTGGACGAGCTTGTCGCATCTGGCAAGCTGAAGCCGGAGAAGCCCGTGGCGGCGACGGTCACGCACCACGATTCCTGCTACCTGGGTCGGTACAACGACATCTACAACGAGCCGCGGCGCGTGCTGGAGGCCCTCCCGCAGATCAAGACGGTCGAGATGACGCGGTGCCGCGACAAGGGGTTCTGTTGTGGCGCGGGCGGGGCGCGGATGTGGATGGAGGAGACGATTGGCGAGAAGGTGAATCACCGCCGCCTGAGCCACGTCCTCGATACGAAGGCGGACATCGTCGCGACCGCCTGCCCGTACTGCCTGATCATGATGGACGACGCCGCCAAGACGAAGGATGTGGACGCGCGTTTGGAGCGTGCCGACATCGCGGAACTCCTGGAGCGTTCCATCCCCTGACCTCGTGGGCTAGCCCTGCAACGTCGAACCGAGGAACGCGAGGACCCTCCTCCAGGCGTCCTCCGCCGCCTCTTGGCGGTACACGCTCGACCGCGAATCGTTGAAGAACGCGTGCGGCGCGCCGGAGTACACGTGATGCTCGAACGACTTCCCCGCGCGGTTCATCGCCTCCGCAAACTCGGGGACCTTGTCAGTGATGCCTCGGTCCTCTCCGCCGTAGAGGCCGAGCACGGGTCCGCGGATGTTCGGAACCCGGTCGAGCGGCGGGTTGCTCCCATAGAAGATGACGCACGCCGCCAGCGGCGCCCCCGAGGCCGCGAGGAGTGCAGACAGCCCGCCGCCAAAACAGAAACCGACGGAGGCGATGCGGTCGGGTCTCACGTACGACTGCGCCGCCAACCACTCGACGGCCGGCTCCAGGTCCCGGGCGTAGCGGTTCATGTCGCGGTTTCGAAGCCAATGGAGGCCTTTCGCGACCGGTTCCCGTTGCGCCTCCGGGAGGTCGCCAAGTCGCGCCTGCGCCGCCGCGGCGTCCCGGCGAAGCTCTGGCGGCAGGGACTGCGTGAACCGGATCGCCGCCTCCATCTCTTCGTTCGTGACCGGCCGCCCCCCCAGGGCGAACAGGTCCGGCGCCATCGCGACGTATCCCTCGCCGGCGAACCGGCGGCACACGTCCTCGATGTGCGGGGTCACCCCGAAGATCTCGTGGATCACGATCACGGCGGGACGGCGAGAGTCGTCGGGCCGCGCGAGGAACGCGGGCCGGTCCATGCCGTTGCACGGATAGGTCACGCGCCCTGTGAGCATGCGTGCCTCAGGCGATCCCGTCCGCCTTAGCCGCCATCCGGAAGTCCCGCTCCGTGAGCCCGCCCGCGTCGTGCGTCGTGAACCGCACCCGCACTTTCGTCCAAGAGTTCAGCACGTCCGGATGGTGGTCCGCCTCCTCCGCGAGCGCGAACAGGCGGTTCATGAACGCGACCGCCTCGAGGAACGTCTCGAACCGCCACGTGCGCTCGATTGAATCGCCGGCCCGCTTCCACGCCGGAAGTCGCGTCAATTTGGCGGCGATCTCCGGATCGCTCAACCGCTCACGGCCCGCCACGCACCCCGATACGGACATCCGGCTAAAAGGACTCCGTCCAGCACATGAGGACTCATCGCACGATCACGATGGGGGTCTCCGCGATGAGGTCCGCCGCCCACGCGATGTCCAGTCCGATGCGCAGGAAGTACGAGTAATACGAGAACGTACCCCGATAGCTGGAGGGGACGCCTGAGGGGATCGGCATCTCGAACATGAACGGCTCGCCAACACGAATCAAGGCCATGGGGATGTCGAGCGCCGTAACGGTCTTCGTCGTCGTCTCCTCCTGTCCATCCGCGCGCGCCCACTCGCCCCCGACCAGCTGCGCGTAGACGCGGCGCACGCGATTGTCCCCCAGACGGAGGATCGTGATCCGGCACCCGATGAGCTCGCGCGCGAAGAAGTGCTCGTCGTCGAGCTCCACGTAGATCTCGGGCCCCGCCGTCCCGGACCGGAAGCGCACGGGTTTGGAGAACGTCCGCACGCTCTCCCGTGCGTAGAACACGTGGAACGGTTGGGTCCAGACGGCGTCGGGCCACCACGGCACGTCGAGGCGCGCGGTCAGGCTGTACTCGACCTTCGCGTGGGTTCCCTTGTACGACGGAAGGGCGTTCATGGGAACCTGGAACTCAAAGGGGAACCGATACCGCCCCGGCGGCACGGCCGCCTGCGCGTGCAGGGGGACGCGCCACGCGACGTGGTCCATGCGCGAGCGATACGTCCTCTGGCTGTCCCCGGAGCCCCGTGTGATCTCCGTGGCCTCGCGCCCGAGGATATCCAGGGTCAGTCCGCGGGTCGGTGTCTCCCGCGTCGTCTCGACGAGGACGGCCCCCGAGACGACCTCGCCCGTGAAGTACCGGTCCCGAGGCAGTTCCACGAAGATCGAGTTCGCCGTGCCGAACCCCCGTCAGCGGACGATGAACCGCGTCCCGCAGTGCGTGCACGTGGCCACGCCGAAGCGGTCAATCCCCGTGGGCGGCGCCCCGCAGTTCGGGCAATTCACCGGGATCGGCCCCTGGATTCCCGCGGGGACCATCGGCTGCTGGATCGGCGGCGGAGGAGGGAGGGACGCGCGTTGGCGGCCGAACGCCCCGGACGCGGCCGCGACAATCAGGACGAGGAGGAGGACGAAGACCCCGCAGAAGGGGGCGATTAGGGTGGACAGGGGCGCGAAGGTCCAGCCCGCCCATCCCGAGAGGACCGCGACGGCCACGAGCGAGAAGACCACGAGGAGGACGACGAGCAGGACGAGGGCGACGAGGTACGTCGGCTGGGGGCGCGGCGGGCGCCAGCCGACGGTTGGCGGTGGCTGCACAACCGGCGGATGCACCCCGGGCCTAGATGAAGGCTCGCCCGGTCCCGGGATTCCGCGGCGCCAGGTTCAAGCGGGGGAACCGCGTTGGGGGTGCGGGGGAGTCGCATGGTCAGCGAAGAGAAACTCGCGAAGAGCATCGTGCAAGGCAGCCTACGGCCGAAGGAGTACGAGGTCGTCCTCATTTCGTGCGCCCCGCACACGATCCCGCTCGCGGAACGCGTGGCGGTGGAGTGCCAGCGCGCGGGCGCGGACCCCGCCCTGTGGCTGGACACGGACGCGGTCTTCTACGGGCAGTTCAAGAACTACTCCCTGGACAACCTGCGCCGGGTCTCCGGGCACTGCATCGGGCTCCTGGACTACGTGAACTCGTACGTGTGGCTGAGCGGCGTGCGCGACCCGAGCGGGATGGCGCGCGTCCCGCGGGAGACGTGGGCGGCGTACAACGAGGGCGAGCAGGCCCACTCGGACAAGGGGAACGAGAAGAAGACGAAGAACGTGGGGACGACCCTCGGCCTCCTCACCCGGGAACGGGCGAAGACGTATGGGTTCAACTACGCCGCGTGGAAGGCGCAGCTCGAGGCGGCTATCGCGGTGAACTACCAGACCCTGGAGACGTTCGGGACGACCGTCGCGGGCCTCCTGGAGCGCCCGGTCGGGGTGCGCGTGACTGCGGAGAACGGCACGGACCTCACGTTCCGCCTCGCAGGAGAGGCCCGGAGGGCCCACGTCAACGACGGGGTGATCAGCGACGCGGACATCGCCGCGGGAAACTTCGACACGAGCCTGCCGGCGGGGTCCGTGGACATCGCCCCGCGGGAGGACAGCGCGAACGGCGTGTTCGTCGCCGACGCCGCCACGCCCCAGTACGGCAAGCGGATCGAGGGCACCGCCTGGACGTTCCGGAACGGCCGCGTGACGGACTTCACCGCCAAGAAGAACCTCGCCCTCGCGCAGACGGGGTGGGAGACGGGGACGGGCGCGAAGGACCTCCTCGGGACCCTCGGGCTCGGCCTGAACAAGAAGGCGAAGCCCGGGTTCCTGAACACGGGGATCGTCGCGGGCGCGGTCGCCCTGAGCATCGGGGAGAACCGGAGCCTCGGCGGCACGAACCGGAGCAGCTACGGCGCGATCGCCTACCTGGCCTCGGGGACCGTGGAGGTCGCGGGCAAGACCGTCATCGAGGGCGGCAAGTGGGTGATCTAGGCCTCACCGGACGAGGAACCGCGTGCCGCAGTAGCCGCACGTGGCGGTGTCCCCTTCGACGTTGGGCGCGGCGGCCCCGCAGCTCGGGCACCCGAGGGCCACGGGGCGGTCCACCGGACGTCGCGGGGGCTCGCTCGTCGCCGCGAGCAGGATGCCGCCGACGGCCATCACGACGAACCCGAGGACCGAGGGGAGGATCACGACGGGGCCGGCCGCCCCCAGGGCGAGAGCGACGAGCGGCCCCGCCATGAACAGCCCGAAGCCCAGCGCGATTAACGCGTATCCCAGGGCCGTCCGTCCCCGCCGGGTCACCCGCTCTTCAGCTCCTTGATCAAGGCGGGCACGAACTCGAGGACGTTCGCGACGACGCCGACGTGCGCGACCTCGAAGATCGGCGCGCTCGGGTCCGTGTTCACCGCGATGATGAGGCCTGCGTCCTTCATCCCCGCGATGTGTTGCATCGCCCCGCTAATCCCGCACGCGATGTACAGCTTCGGGCGCACGGTCTTCCCCGACTGTCCGACCTGCCGGGTCTTCGGGAGCCATTCCAGGTCCGTGAGCGGACGCGAGGCGCCGACGACGCCGCCGAGGGTCTTCGCGAGTTCCTCGATGAGGGCGAGGTTCTCCCGCTTTTGGATCCCGCGGCCCGCGCTCACGACGATGTCCGCCGCGCCGATATCGATGTCGACGCCCTGCGGCTTCTCGTAACCGAGGAACGTGCGCCCGTTCTTGGCGGCGTCAATCGACACGGACGCGGGCGTCACGGGTCCGGACGCGCCGCCGGGGGAGGCGGGCTTCACGGACCCAGGTCGGAGGGTCGCGACGTACGGCCGCTCGCTCGTCACTTCCAGCTCCACCGCCATCTTGTCGTTCAGAATCTTCCGCGACGCGAGGAGCGACCCACCTTCGAACCCGAGGTCCACGCAGTTCGCGATGAGGGGCGCGTTCCACTCCACCGCCAACCGCGGGGCGAAGTCGAACCCCTGTGAGGTATGGGCGCACAGCACGATCCGCGGACCCGTCTGCGCAGCGAGCGCGGTCAGCGCTTGGACGGACCCGCCGGCGGTGTACGCCGCCAACGCCTCGTGCTCGACGTGGAGCACCTCGACGCCGCGAGAGGCGATCTCCGCCGCCAGCGGGGCGACGTCCTTCCCGAGGAGGGCGACCTGCACGGACCCGCCCGTTCTGGCGGCGAGCTCACGGCCCTTCGCGACGAGCTCGTACGTCGCGGCGGAGACCTTTCCCTCCCGGTGCTCCGCCACCGCCAGTACATTCGCGCCCATCGTCACCTCCGGAACAGCCCCTTGTCGCGGAGCATCTGTGCGACCGCCCTCGCCTGATCCCCGACCTTCCCGGGGACCAACTCCGCGCGCCCCTTCGCGACGGGCGGCGCGACCCGCCGGACCGCGATCGCGTACGGACCGCGGAACTCGTCCCACGACGCTTTCCCCAGGTCCGGGGCTTTGAGTTCCTCAATCGGCTGGCGGGAGGCCTTCATGATCGCGGGCAGCGGGGCGTACCGTGGCGTGTTGATGCCGAACTGGATCGTGAGGAGCGCGGGGCGCGGGAGGAACACGACCTCCTGGTCGCCGCCCTCCAGTTCCCGCCACGCCTTCAGTCCCCCGTCCCCGACCTCGACCTTCGTGACGACGGACGCGTGGGGAATCCCGAGGACCCCGGCGATGACCGGCCCCGTCGCGGAGTACACGTAGTCGTCGCTCTGCACGCCCGTGAGGACGAGGTCGCAGGGCCGCTTCCCGATCGCTGCCGCGAGCATTCGGCCGACCTGAACTGGGTCAATCGCGGCCGCGTCGTCGAACGCGATCCGGACGGCGCCGTCCGCGCCCTTCGCCATCGCTTCCCGGAGCATCTGCTCCGTCCGCTTTGGGCCGACCGTGATCGCGGTGACCTTCCCGCCGTGCTTCTCCTTGAGGCGCACCGCCTCCTCGAGCGCGTACTCGTCCGCGCCGTTCGTCTTGTAGTTCAGGGCATCTCGCCGGATGTCCTTCCCGTCCGCAGACACCTGAAACTGGAGGTCCGGGTTCGGAATCTGCTTTAGGCAGACCACGAGGTTCAACGGCACGACGAGGCCCCGATGGACCGAGCCACCTTAGCGGTTTGCCTACGGGTAGATGCCGCGGACCTTGTAGGCTTCCGCGACGCGGCTGATCGCGACCATGTAGGCGGCCTGCCGCATGTCGACCTTCTGCTTCCCCTTCATCTCCCAGACGCGCTCGAACGCGGTGACCATGTGGTCCTCGAGCCTCTTGTCGACCTCGGCCTTCGTCCAGAAGAACTCCATGATGTTCTGGACCCACTCGAAGTATGAAACGGTGACGCCGCCGCCGTTCGCGAGGATGTCCGGCAGGACCATGATTCCGCGCTTGAACAGGATGTCGTCCGCCTCCGGCGTCGTCGGCCCGTTCGCGCCCTCCGCGACGATCTTCGCCTTGACCCGCGGGGCGTTCTCCTGCGTGATTGCGTTCTCGAGGGCGCACGGAGCGAGGACGTCGACGTCCATCTCCAGGATCTCCTCGTTCGAGATCCTCTTCGTCCCCGGGAACCCCACGACGCTCCCCGTCTTCTCCTTGTAGGTGAGGACCTCCTTCGGGTCGAACCCCCTCGGGCTGTAGATCCCGCCCTTCGAATCGGAGACCGCAATTACCTTCGCGCCCATCTCGTCCTGAATCAGGCGAGCGTAGTGATACCCGACGTTCCCGAAGCCTTGGACGGCCACCGTCGCGCCCTTCAGGTTCAGCTTGATCCGCGTCGCCGCCTCGCGCGTCGCGTACATCAGGCCGCGGGAGGTCGCCTCGTCCCGGCCGAGGGAGCCGCCGATTGCGAGCGGCTTTCCCGTCACGACGCCGGGGACCGCGTACCCCGCGTTCATCGAGATCGTGTCCATGATCCACGCCATCGTCTGCCCGTCCGTGTACACATCCGGCGCCGGGATGTCCTTCTCCGGCCCGATGATCACGCTGATGGCCGAGGCGTACCGGCGCGTCATCCGCTCGAGCTCGCCCTTGCTCATCTCCTTCGGGTTGCAGATCACGCCGCCCTTTGCGCCCCCGTACGGGAGGCCCATGACCGCGCACTTCCACGTCATCCAGCACGCGAGGGCGCGGACCTCGTCGAGGCTCACGTTCCAGTGGTACCGGATCCCGCCCTTGAACGGCCCGAGGGCGTCGTTGAACTGCACGCGGTATCCCGTGAACACCTTCAGGCTGCCGTCGTCCATCTTCACGGGGAAGTTCACCGTCAGCTCCCGCTTCGGGGTCTTGAACAGCTCGATCAAGCCCGGGTCGAGGCCGAGTTTCTTGCCGACGCGGTCGATCTGCTTCTTCGCAATCTCGAAGGGATTCAGCGTTTCCTGCGTTTTCGCCATCGGTTCAGTCCCCTTGGAGGAGCACAAGTCAGAGGTATCCGGTCGGAGACGATAGGGGGATTATAAGGCTTATGTCCGTTCCTCGGGACGTCCGCACCGGTTATCGATAGTCGGCAGGGTTCGCGACGTTCCGAACCGGCTGGCCCGCGGCCCACGCCAGCACGTTGTCCACGGCGGATGCCAGGGCCTCCATCCGCTGGGGGGGCACGTTCCAGGCGACATGGGGGGTCCCGAAGAAGTTCGGCAGGCTGTGGAAGGGGTGGGAGTACGGGAACCCCGCCCCCTTCGGGTACCGCCACCAGACGTCGCTCGCGGCGGTGAACGAGGGCACGTTGTGGAGGTGCATGAACAGGTCGTCCTCCTTCACGACGTCCCCGCGGGCCACGTTCACGAGGATCGCGTCGTGCTTCATCCGGCCGAGCTGTTTGGCGGTGATCAGGTGATGGGTCTCCTTCGTGTGGGGGACGGCGATCACGAGGACATCCGCCTCCTCGACGACGGCCATCAGGTCCCCGGGCCCGCCGACGAACTCCGCCGGGAAGTCGGACCGGCCGCTCCGCGTGATCCCCATGACCGTCATCCCGAACGCGCGGCCGAGCCGGGCGACTTCCTTCCCGATCCCGCCAAGGCCGATGATCCCGAGGGTCGCGCCGCGGAGCGGCTTGCTCGGCATTTCCTGGTCGAATACCTTCTTCCGGAGGTTCGTCGCGTGGTGCACGACGCGTTTGGCGGCGGCGAGGAGGAGGGCGAAGGCGTGCTCCGCGAGCGCCGTGTTGTACGCCCCCGCGTTCCCGCACACGGTCACCGTCGCGGGGAGCCGCTCGAACGGAATGTGGTCCACCCCCGCCAGGGTCGTCTGCACGAACCGAAGACGCCCATAGGCCGTGGCGTCCTCAGGGAACTCCCGCGCGAACCCCACGCACAGGAACGCGTCCGCCCGCCGCAAGACCTCGGACACCGCCCCCGCGTCCGCGACCCGGATCGCCTCGGCCCGTCCCTTCATTCGGGCCTCCGCCTCATCCTGGCGGTCTGGGCCGAGGTCTGGCGAGAGGAGGATGGCCTTCACGGACCGCGCAACGGGGCGACGTGCTATGAACGTTCCCGCCCGCGAATCCCTCGCCGCTTCCACAGGTAGAGTCCGAAGAGGGATGCCACGACGACCGCGGCCGCGGCGTACGCGAGGAGGTGGTCCCCGGAGCCGCCAACCGGCGGGAGTGCGGTGAGGACGAAGATCGCCCCTCCGCCGCCAAACCCCACCGCACTTGCGTACACCCTCCCGTCCGGCCCGCCCTCCACGTCCGTGACACCCCGTCCGGGGAACGTGTGGACGGCCTGCACGGAGGCGATCCCGCGGCGGTCATCCGTCAAGATCGCGCGGAACACGGCGCCGGAGTTCCAGCCGCCGAAGAACAGGGCGCCCGCGTGGAACGTGGCCTGCGTGAGGGCGGGGAGGTTCGTCGGGAACACGTACGCGGGGTCGACGAACTCCGGACGGTCGGCGTCGCCGGTGACGGTCGGCCACCCGTAGTTCCCGCCCGCCACGATGCGATTCACCTCGTCGTCCGCCCCCGGACCGTTCTCCGTCTCCCACAGGGTGCCCGTCCCTGGGTCCACCGCCAGGCCGAAGACGTTCCGGTGGCCATAAGAGTACACGGGGCTTCCGGGGAACGGGTTCGTCGCGGGCGGCGTCCCGTCCTCGTCCACGCGGAGCACCTTCCCTGCGAGGGACGCGGGGTCCTGCGCATCGTCCGGGACCGTGGCGTCGCCCGTCGAAGCGAAGAGGGTTCCGTCCCGACCGAACGCGAGGACGCCTCCGTTGTGGACCGCCGCCCGCGGGATGCCGTCCAAGACGACCGTCAGCCCCATCCCCTGGCCACCCGAATCCGTCAGCCGGACGACGCGGTTCGTCCCGTTTCCGGGATCCGTGTGATACACGTAGAGCCATCCGTTGGCGGCGAACTCCGGATGCAGGGCGAGGCCCAGGAGGCCTTGCTCGCCCGTGTCCGTCACCGGAAGCTGCGCCCACATCGAGGCGACCCCTCCCGTCACGGCCGCGATCGTCCCCGATTTCTCCGTCACGAACATCCGCCCGTCCGGCGCGAACGCGAACGAGACGGGGAACGTGAACCCGCCGACGAACTCGTCCGCTTGGAAGGTGAGGAGGCGAACGTCGAACGCGCCCGCGTGCGGGGCGAGGAGGAGCACCGCCAAGGCCAGAACGGACGCCCGCACGGACCGGACACCGCGGCCGGGTTACGTAAGCGTTGGCTCGAAACGGGGATGGGTGCGGGGGTACCCGTGCCCGCACCCGGGAATCGTCAGCACTCGCTGTACCCGCACGAGTGGCAACGGACGCAACCCTCCTCAAACACGAGGACGCGCCCGCACTCCGGACACTCCGGGTTCAGCCCCGCCCTCACGATCGCCTGATCGTCGCGGGCCTCCTTCTCCGACTCGATGTCCGTCTCGATCCCACCGAGTTCCTCGAACGCCTCGACCGGTTTCTGCACGCCCGCGGCCTGTGCCCCGATGTGGCGCTTGACCGCCTTTGCGATCGCGTCCGGGATGCTGAGGACGTGCTCTCCGTGGTCGTACGCGAGCCGCGGGGAACGGATCCCCTCGAGCTGGTCGATGATCTCGTCGACGGGGATGCCGGAGCGGAGACACAGGCTCACGAGCCGGGCGACGGCCTCCGTGAACGAGGCGGTGTACCCACCGCCGCGGCCGGACTGCGCGAAGATCTCGAAGAGCCCCTGCTCGTCCTCGTTGATCGTGATGTACACGGCGCCGTAGCCCGTCATGATCTTCTGCGTCCGGCCCGTGATCACATCCGGCCGGGGCCGAGGCTTGGGGGGGGCGGGCGCCGCCTTCGGCACCTCGATGCGCACTTCCTCGGCCTCGGCCCTTCCCTTCTCCACTCCCTTCTCCTTCTCCGAGATCCCGACGTTCAGGACCTGGTCCGTGCGGGACTGGTCCCGGTACACCGTGATCCCCTTGCACCCGAGCTCGTGCGCGAGGAGGTAGGCCTTCTTCACATCCTCCGCGGTCGCGCTCGCGGGTAGGTTGATCGTCTTGCTCACCGCCGCGTCGCAACTCTCTTGAAAGGCCGCCTGCATCCGGACGTGCCACTCCGGGGCGACGTCGAACGACACGGAGAAGACCCGCTGCCACCGCTCCGGAACCTCCGGGATCCCGCGGCAGCTGCCGCCGTTCTTCAGGACCCTGTCGGGCAGGTCCTCCCGCCACCAGCCCTCCTTCTTCGCGACCTCGCTGAAGTAGTCGAGCGCGTAGGGCAGGTGCGTCCCGTCCATGACGTTCTTGTACCAGAGGAGGGAGAACTCCGGCTCGCAGCCGCCGGACGTGTCCGCGATCATCGACAGCGTGCCCGTCGGCGCGACCGTCGTGACGTACGAGTTGCGGACCTTGATCCCCATCTTCTCGTGGCGGCTCCCCTTCCACGCGGGGTACGGACCGCGCGCCTCCGCGAGCTTCGCGGACTCGTCGTAGCCCACGTCCTTCACGTACTTCATGATCCGGCGGCCCCACTCCACACCCTCTGGGGAGTTGTACGGGACCTTCAGCTTGAAGAGCATGCGCGCGAAGCCCATCACGCCGAGCCCGATCTTCCGCGTGAGCTTCGTCATCTCCTCGATCTGCGGGACCGGGTAGGCGTTCATGTCGACCACGTTGTCGAGCACGTGGACCGCCGTCCGGATCGAGTGCTCGAGCTTCGCCCAGTCCACGTCCCACTTCCCGTTCGCGTGCACCATGTGCTTGTCGAGGTCGATGGAGCCGAGGTTGCACGACTCGAACGGCAGGAGGGGCTGTTCGCCGCAGGGGTTCGTCGCCTCGAAGTCCGTGATGTGGGGACACGGGTTCGTCCGGTTCGTTACGTCCAGGAAGAAGAGGCCGGGCTCCCCGTTCTTCCACGCCTGGTATGCGATCCTGTCGAACACCTGACGGGCGTCGAGGGATCGCACCGCTTCCCCATTCCGCGGGTTCACGAGGCCGTACGTCGTCCCCTTCCGGACGGCCTCCATGAACGTGTCCGTGACCGCCACGGAGATGTTGAAGTTCGTGACTTGGGACAGGTCGTCCTTGCATGTGATGAAGTCGAGGATGTCGGGGTGGTCGACGCGAAGGATCCCCATGTTCGCTCCGCGGCGCTTCCCGCCCTGCTTCACGGTCTGCGTGGCGGCATCGAAGATTTTCATGAACGAGACGGGACCGGACGCGACGCCCATCGTGCTTTTCACGAAATCGCCCTTGGGCCGCAGGCGGGAGAACCCGAAGCCCGTGCCGCCGCCGCTCTGGTGGATCTTCGCCTGCCACTTCAGCGCGTCGAAGATCCCGTCGAGGCTGTCCTCCACGGGGAGGACGAAGCACGCGGAGAGCTGCTGGAGCTCGAGGCCTGCGTTCATCAGCGTGGGCGAGTTGGGCAGGAATTCGGTCGACGCGATCAGGCGGTAGAACTCGCGCGCGGTCGCCCACACCTGGTCCTCGGACGCCCCATAGAGGCGATCCGCCTGCGCGAGGTTCCACGCGACCCGCCAGAACATCTCGCCGGGGGTCTCGATCGTCTTCCCGCGCTCGTCCTTGCGGAGGTACCGCTTCTCGAGGACGGCGAGGGCGTTCGGGGACAGACGGGGCTCGGGCTCACCGAGGGCGGGAGTTGTGGGAGACGGGAATCCGACGAGTGCCATGGGCCACCTTACCTATTCCGGAGGGGCAGATGGAACCTCCGTGCGGGGGTAAGCGCGGCGTATAACCGTCGGTGATATAGTCGTTTCTGCACGCGGTCTGTTACCATGGGATTCCTTCTGCGTTACCACCTTTGTTACCACATGGCGGGTCATCAATCTTCGCGTCTACATGTACGCGAAAGGGACATCCCCCGTCACACGAAAGGTGGTTTCGTCACGAGCGCACGCAGGGGGCGATCACGGACGACGACCGCGAGCTCCGATCCTTCCACCGCGGCTTCGGGACGGACGCGCGCGAGCGCGATCCCCGCCTTCAGGGACGGCGACAGGGTCCCGCTCGTGACGACGCCGACGGCCCGACCCTCCTTGCGAACCTCGCAGCCATGGCGGGGGACGCCCCTCTCCTGAAGGAGGACGCCCACGAGACGGCCGTAGTCCCCTGAATCCTTCTGGCGGCGGAGCGCTTCGCGACCGGCAAACTCGTGGTCCCACCTCACCAGCCATTCGCTCGCGCACTCCAGCGGAGTCTGTCCGCCGTCGAAGTCCGTGCCGGAGAGCAGGAAGCCCTTCTCGAGCCGCAGGGTGTCCCGCGCGCCGAGGCCCACGGCCTGGATCCCCGCCTCGCGGCCCGCCGCCAGGATCGCGCTCCACGCCGCGACCGCGAGGTGCCTCGGCGGGAACAGCTCGAACCCGTCCTCCCCCGTGTAGCCCGTCCGAGTGAGGAAGCAGAAGTCCTCAACATCCTGTCCCGACACCGGCTGGAAGGGGGCCCTCCCCACGATTTCCGGTGGAAGCTGCCCCGGGCGACCCGTCCCGAGCCGCTCCCCGAGCAGGAGGTCGACGTACGCGCCCGTCATCCGTTTGATCCTCTCCACATCATGGAGGGTCAGGAGCTGCAGGACTCGGGCGGCCTTGGGGCCCTGCAAGGCGAGGCAGAGGTAGTCGTGCGTCGCGTCCTGGATCATCTCGCCGCTCGCGTGCTTCCGAATCCACGCGAGGACGCGCTCACGAGGCCCGGCATTGCAGACTATGAGGAATCGATGGGCGTCGAGACAGGTAACGATCACGTCGTCGATGATGTGGCCGTCGTCGTCGAGGAGATGGGTGTATCGAGCCCGAGGCGGGTCCTTCGGAATGTCGTTCGTTGAGAGCCGATCTAGGAGGGCCCACGCTCCCGGGCCCCACACCAGGATTTTCCCCATGTGGCTGACGTCAAACAGCCCCGCGCCTCGTCGGACCGCCGTATGCTCCGCGACAATCCCGGTGTACTGGAGGGGCATCTCCCAACCGCCGAACCTAATCATCGACGCGCCGGCTGCGACGTGCGTCTCGAAGAGGGCGGTGCGGAGGGACATTCCACGTTCGGAATGGCGGACGCGATAAATCTCTTTGCACGGGAATCTTTTTCTGGAGTGCCCCCATAGGCGCGGTCCGTGCGCCTCAATGCGTTGCCCCGGGAACTCCGGCTAGAACTCAGTGCGATGGTCTTTCTTCCCGGAATCATCATGACGGTTCTCGCGGTCAACCGCTACCTGATCGGCAGGGCAAACCTCCCACAGTTCTTCCAAGACTTGGACGCGGGCATCGGGAACTGGATGATCTGGGTCGCCTTCATCGGTCCTCTTCTGCTCTTGGGTGGTGGCTGGTACTTCTTTGACACGATTCGGAAGCGGCGTGAGTTTCGGCGGTTGATTGACACGGACAGCAAAGCGAAGTTTGTCCACAATCAGGACCGCATCGAGCGCCTCGCCTGGTCGTATCTGGGTTCGGAGTACATCAAGAAGGTCCAGAAGAAGAAAGAGGAATTCAACCTCTAGATGAAGGTCGCGGGACCGGTGACGATGCGGGCCTGCGTCCGGATGCGAGCCACGTCCTGATCGCGACATCGAAGACGAACCTCAGTCCCTTCAACATCGGAATCTGTTATCGAGAGGACGTCCGTCCGCTCGTGAAGCCAATTCAGGAAGGCGCCCCGTCCATCGCCATCAGGAATGCGGATCGTCATCTCAACCGGATACTGGAATTCCTCGGCGATCGCGCCCCGGAGCTTCGCCAGTCCCTCGCCTGTCTTGACGGACACGACAATGGGTTGTCTCGCGAATGACGAAGCTCGCAGAATGTCGCGCGCCCCTTCCAGCGCCTGTGGGGATGCCAAGTCCGCTTTCGTCAGGACTGGGAGGACCCGCCCCGGATCGATTTCAGGGAGGAGGGTACCCGTCGCCAACTCAACCCTTGACTCAACGCCTCGCAAGGAATCCGAAACGTCGAGGAGGAGGAGGACCAGGTCAGACGCGAATGCCTCCTCGAACGTCGAGTGGAACGCCTCGACGAGCCACAGTGGGACATCGGAGACGAATCCGACCGTATCCGTCAGAAGAATCCGCCGTTTCCCGTCTTGGAGCGTCCGGGTCGTCGTCGAGAGAGTGGTGAACAGTCGGTCCTCGACCAGGACGTGCTCGCCACTGAGTGCATTGAAGAGCGAGCTCTTCCCCGCGTTCGCGTAGCCCACGAGGCTTACATGGTAGAATCCTCGATCATGGCGGTGGTCACGGCGCAGGGCCCGCTCCTTGCGGACCGCCTCAAGATCCTTTCGGATCTTCGTCATCTTGCGTTTCACCGTCTCGTAGAACGCCTCGACACGGTACTCGCCCCCCGCCATGAACCCGGGTCGCTCACCGGCAGCGGCGCTGTGAATCCATTCCTTCAGGATAGGAATTTCGTACTGCAACATCGCGAGCTCGACTTGGAGCTGCGCCTCCCGGCTGTGGGCCCGTTGGGTGAAGATCTCTAGGATTACGCGAAGCCGGTCGTAGCACTGGACGCCGAGCGTCTTCTCGAGCTCGTAGTGCTGGCCCGGGCGGAGCGCGCCCGCAAACACGACGACCTCGACATCCGTTTCCTTGACCGTCTTCTTGAGTTCCTCGAGCTTCCCCTTACCGACGAACGTCCTTGGATCCGGATGGGGGCGCCGCTGCCGGAACTCTCCCACGAGCCGGTAACCCGCGGAGTCGACCAAGGCCCGCATCTCGGTCAGGTCGTCGTCCAGGCCGACGAGCAGGACGTCCATTTCCCCGGTCTAGGGGGGTGGGCTCCCTAAAGGTTTTCCATTGGAAGCGGAGGGGTGGGGGCGAAAAACCCTTAAGGGGCTCCCGCCCGTACGTTCACTTCCACTGGAGCCGACGCCGATGGATGTACTCGTGAGATTCTTCGCGACGTACCGGGAGGTGACGGGCCTTCGCGAGATGGTCGTGGACCTCCCGCCCGGGACGACCGTGGCGGGGCTCCTCGACCGGATGCTCGAAGCGTACCCAACGCTCGTGCGGCACCGCGACTCGATGATCCTGGCGGTGAACGAGGAGTTCGCGGAACCCACCACCGTCCTCGCCGCGCAGGACGAGGTCGCCCTCCTTCCACCCGTGAGCGGGGGCGGGGACCCATTCTGCCGCGTCCAGGGGGAACGAATCGACCCGGGGGCGGTGATCGAGCAGGTGCGCGACGTCCGCGCGGGGGCCGTCGTCCTGTTCCTCGGCACGGTGCGCGCGGACCCCGGCGTGACGGCGCTGAACTACGAGGCCTACGAGTCGATGGCGGTGAAGAAGATGGAGGGGCTCCGCTCCGCCGCCAAAGAGAAGTTCCGCGTCACGGAGATCGCGATGGTCCATCGCACAGGCCGTCTGCCGCTCGGGGAGACCTCCGTCGCGATCGCGTGCAGCGCGCCCCACCGCCAGGAGGCGTTCGACGCGTGCGAGTGGGCGATGGGGGAGCTGAAGGGGATCGTCCCGATCTGGAAGGCGGTGCGGGAGGGTCCGTGATCGATATCGGGGGCAAGGAGGATGTGCCGCGGCGGGCCGTCGCGAGCGGGGAGATCCTCCTCCAATCGGGGACACTGGCGGCGATCCGTGGAGGCGCGGTCGAGAAGGGGGACGTCCTCGAGTCGGCGAAGGTCGCCGCGCTCCACGCCGCCAAACGGGTGTCCGAGGCGCTCCCGTACTGCCATCCGATTCCGATCACCGCCACGAACGTGCGCTTCGAGGTGAAGGACGACCGCGTCGTCGCGATTGCGGAGGTGAAAGCGACGTACAAGACCGGGGTGGAGATGGAGGCCCTGTACGCGTGTACGGTCGCGCTCCTCACGGTGTGGGACATGGTCAAGAAACTGGAGAAGGACGAGGACGGGCAATATCCATTCGCTCGGATCCACAACGTGCGGGTTGTGGAGAAGGAGAAAGGGCATGCCTGAGGCCTCCAAGGCGGTGCGGGAACACAAGCAGAGCGCGCCCCGTGAGATGCGCGTGGCGGTGATCACGGTCAGCGACACGAAGGACGAGGCCACGGACGAGTCCGGGCGGATCCTGCGCAACGGCGTCGAGGCGGCCGGCCATCGGCTCGCGCATTACGCGATTGTCCGGGACGAGACGAACGAGATTCGGAAGGCCCTCGAGGCTGCGATCCGCATCGGTGCGGACGCCGTCGTCGCGAACGGCGGTACGGGCGTCGCGAGGCGGGACGTCACCGTCGAGGCGATTGTGCCCCTGCTCGAGAAGACGTTGGACGGGTTCGGGGACCTGTTCCGGCTCCTCAGTTTCCAGAAGGTCGGGTCCGCGGCGATGATGAGCCGGGCGATGGCGGGCGTGTACAAGGGCGCGGTGGTGTTCTGCCTCCCCGGTTCGCCGGATGGCGTGCGGCTCGCGTGGGAGGAGCTGATCCGCCCCGAGCTCCCGCACCTCGTGGGGTTGCTACGGAAATGAAGGCACACGACCACGACGACCGAGAGCACCACGGTCGCGGCATGCGCCCCCTGAAGGCGCTCGTGTCCCTCGACGAGGCCCTGTCCATGCTGATGTCCCTCGCAGACCCCGTGACGCGGACCGAGCGGGTGCCGTTGAAAGAGGCACTCCATCGGGTCGCCGCCAAGAGCATCACGTCCTCGATCTTCGTCCCCCTTGTTGACCGGGCGGCGATGGACGGCTACGCCGTTCGCGCGGCGGACACGTACGGCGCGGGCAAGTTCCGCCCCGTCACCCTGCGGCGGCTCGAGACCCTGTACGCGGACTCCGCCTCGAGGAAACGCGTGGTCCGAGGCACCTGTGTGGAGGTCGCCACAGGGGCGTCCCTCCCGAAGGGCGGGGACGCGGTCGTGATGGTCGAGGACACGGAACGCACGGATGACGGGGCGCGGATCTACTCCCCGGTGCATCCGGGCGAGAACGTGTCGCGACGGGGCGAGGACATCCAGAAGGGAGAGGTCGTCGTCCGCGAGGGCGAGTTCCTCACCCCCGCCAAAGTCGGTGCGATCGCGGCCGTCGGACAGGAGGACGTGGAGGTCTACGGGAAGCCACGCATCGCGATCCTGACGACGGGGGACGAGGTGATCCCGCCCGGCGAGCCGATTCGCCCGGGACAGGTGTACGACATCAACGCGCACACGATGGCCGCCGTCGTCCGCGAGTCCGGCGGGGAGCCCGTCCCACTGGGGCGCGTGCCGGACCGCCTCGACGCCCTGAAGGCCGCCATCCGGAAGGCCACGCGACACGACCTGGTCGTCTTCAGCGGCGGGTCGAGCGTCGGGGAGAAGGACATGATCATCGACGTCCTGCGGGTGATGGGCGAGGTGAAGTTCCATGGCGTGGCGGTGAAGCCGGGGAAGCCGACGGTCCTCGGCGTTGTCGGGGGGAAGGCGGTCCTCGGCATGCCGGGCTATCCGACCTCCTGCCTCTCGAACTGCTACATGATGCTCGCCCCGATGCTGCGCCGGATGGCGCGGTTGCCGCCGAGGCCGGAAAAGGTCGTCGAGGTCCCCCTCAGCAAGCGCCTCGTGTCCGCGATTGGGCGCGTGGAGTTTCACACCGTGCGCTTGGAGGACGGGATGGCGGTGCCCGCGTACAAGGAGAGCGGCGCGATCACGTCGATGGCTCACGCGGACGGGTACATCGAGATTCCGGCGAACGTGGACCTGCTGGAGAAAGGCGAGGTCGTACGCGTCGTGGTGTTCTGAGGGCCTACGGGGGGTGTTCGATCTTGAGGTGGTTCTCGAGATGGACCGAGAAGAGTGCCTTCCCGCACTCCGGGCACGACGTCCGCGCGGTGCCCTCCCGGGACGCGGACTCGATCGTCCGGACGATGCGGTCCATCTCGTCCTGAATCACGGGGCCCTCGACCTCGTATCCGTGGCGGCCGAGCAGGTCGCCGTCGAGGCGGTCGATGTGGAGGTCGATCTCGGCGGCCTTCGGGACCGTCTCCTCGCCGAACGTCTCGAACTTCGCGTGGAACCGCCGGCGTCCGCGGAGTTCGCGGTAGCCGTGGACTTCGAACGTCTCCCCCTTCGTGCGGTACCCCATCGAGCGCAAGGCGACGACGAGGGATTCGCGCCGCACCTTCCGGGGCACGTGCCCCAACATATCGCAGCGTGACTATGGGGGCACGGGGCTTAAGGCCTTGCTTCACAGGACCTTCGTCAGGCGGGCGAGGCGCTCCGCGGCTTCTTGGTTCAGCCCCTCGTCGCCCAGAATCGTGTACCGATCCTTGTTGACTTCATGCGCGTGGACGAGGGCCTCGAGGATCTCTTCGTCCGCAATCCCCAACGCCCGGGCGGTCGTCGGCGCCCCGATCGCGAGGAGCGCGTTCCGGATCGCCTCCCAGTTCCCGTTGTGCAGGTACATCATCATGATTGTCCCGACGCCGACCTGCTCCCCGTGCAGCGCGGGCTTCTTCGCAATGCGGTCGAGGGTGTGGGAAAACTTATGCTCGCTCCCGGAGGCGGGCCGTGACGAGCCCGCGATCGACATCGCCACCCCCGAGGAGACGAGGGCCTTGCATACGAACCACGCGCTCTCCTCCAGGCGGGGCTTGATGTTCGGCGCGTTCTCCAGCAGGAGGTTCGCCGCCATCTCGCTGAGGGCCGCGGCGTACGAGGAGTAGTACTCGTTTCGCAGGTTCCTCGCCAGGATCCAGTCGCGCACCGCCACGAGGTTCGACATGATGTCGCCGCATCCCGCCGCCAGGAGGCGGAAGGGCGACTCGCTGATGATCTTCGTGTCCATGATCACCGCCACGGGGGTCTGAGCGGCGATGCTGAGCTTCTCGCCCCCATCCCCCGTGATGCTCGCGCGGGAGGACACGACGCCGTCGTGGCTCGCGGCCGTAGGTACGCTCACGAAATTAGCGCCCGCGTTGTGGGAGGCGCACTTCGCGACGTCGATGCTCTTCCCGCCCCCGACGCCGAGGGCGAAGTCGAGGTCCGCCTTTCGAATCGCCTCTTCCGCCGCACGGACCGCCGCCATCGTGGAGTCGGGGATCAGGTACTCCTCGACCTTGATCTTGTGCGTTTGGAGTTCCTGCACGACGGTCTCGCCCGCGATCTTCATCGTCGTGGGGTCCGCGACGACGAGCGCGCGCCGCCCGAGCTTGAGCTTCGCGCACACCTCGCCGACCTGGTGGATCGCATCGTGCCCGATGACGACGCTCCGCGGGAGCTCCATCGCCTTGGACTTGGAGAAGGGCGGCTCCGGCTCGATCGTCGCCATGGGTCGCATTATCTCCCCGCCCGGTACTTAAAGGTAGGGCGTCAGGCGCTCGCGTCGGATAAGGATGGGGACGCCCCAAACCGTTATCTACGCGCAGCGGGATGGCGGCGCCGTCCTCCCGGCACGGTGCGTGCGGGGTAGGAGGCGTTCGATGGACAAGAAAGTGCTCTATGCAATCGTGGCCGTCATCGTCGTGGTGCTGATCATCGCCGCGGCGGTGCTGCTTCTCGGGGCGCCGCCGGCGCCGCGGAAGTACGCGCTCGAGTTGTGGTACAACAACGATGGCCACTACGGAGATACGGAGGATGAGCTAGCGACGGTCCTGAAGGCGAGCATCGAATCCTGTGGGAAGGTCGCCGTCACCCTCAAGTCCGATCCGTGGGCGGTGTACAAGCAGAACTGGGCGAACCAGCGCATGCCCGCGTTCCTTCTCGGGTGGTATCCGGACTACTTCGACTCGGACGACTACATCTCCCCGTTCCTCTCGACGTCCGGAGCTGCGTCGCTCGGTTCGTTCTACAGCAACGCGACCATGGACGGATGGATCACCGCGGAGCAGACGACGACGAGTTCGACGGCCCGCCAACTGGCATTCACGGACATCCAGAACCAACTCGCCGAGGACGTGCCGTACATCCCGCTCTTCTCGGGGAACGCGCACGTCGGGTACGTGAACGACATCACGAACGTCGTGCTTCACCCGGTGTCGTTCAAGTGGTTCATCATGAACAACCCGCGGGGAACCGAGATGAACGCGTCGACGACGGACAAGATCATCTCCCTCGACCCGGCGTCCGCGTACGACTACTTCTCGATCGAAGTCATCAACCAGGTGTTCGACACACTGCTCGTCTACGAACCGAACACGGCGGACCTCATGCCCGGCCTCACGACGGGGATGCCGACGGTGTCGCCGGACGGGAGGGACTGGACGTTCACCCTCCGGAACGGCTTGACGTTCTCGGATGGCACCGAGTTGAACGCGACGGTCGTCGCACGCTCAATCGACCGTGCGATTCGCCTCGACCTGCCGGGGAGTGCCGCGTTCCTGCTGTACGACGTAGGCGCGCTGGGCCGCGATTCGACCAACGGGAACAACACGCCGCCGGGCACGATGGTGGTCTCCCCGAACGACCGGACGATTACGTTCCACCTCCAGCGGCCCGTCTCCTTCTTTGGGGACTTGATGGCGTTCTCCGTCGCGGCTCCGGTCCCATGGACCTATAGCCAAACGGGGGAACAGCCCTCGACCGTCGGAAGCGTCATCGGATCCGGACCGTACAGGATGACGCAACACGTCCAGAATCAGCTCGTCGTGCTCGAACGAAATGCGAACTACTACGATCCGGGACGCTACGCGAGCTTCAATATTCCCACAATCCCCGTGGAGGATAAGGTCAACATCAACATCAGGTTGTCCGCGACCTCCCTGAAGCAGGACATCGAGACGAAGGCCGTCGACGTCGTCTACCGGACGTTGAACCCAGAGGACATCGTCGACCTGGACGGCCGCGAAGCCAGCCTCGGCATCAAGGTCGACGTCGGGGCGAGCCCGCAGATCCGCTACATCGTGTTCAACGTGAACAAGGTACCGAGCAAGGCGGCCCGGCAGGCGATCGCGTACAGCGTGGATCGCGCGGCGATCGACCAGACCGTTTTCCTCGGGACCGTGGAGCCGTTGTACAGCATGATTCCGTCGAACATGCCGTACCAGGCCCCCGTCTTCCAGACGAAGTACGGGGCGACGAAGGACTGCGACGCGGCGAACCAGCTCCTCTCGGGCCTAGGCTATTGGATCTGGGTGCCCGCGATTTGGGTCGCCAGGGACATCTGAGTCCCTGGCCCTTTCCCCTTTCCTGACCAAGGTTCTTTAGGCCGACCGCCGTTCGACGGGTTCGATGGCGAAGGGCCACTCCCTCGTCGCCTATGCGGTCACCCGCCTCGTCTTGGCGGTGCCCATGCTTCTGATTCTCCTCACTGCCGTATTCATCATCCTCCGGGTGCTGCCCGGAGACCCGATCCTCGCGCTGTGGGGAGGCCGCACGCCGCCCCCGGACGTCGTCGAGCGGGCCCGCGCGGAACTCGGCCTCGACCAGCCGATTCCCGTGCAGTACTGGAATTACATCACGGCCGTCTTCCGGGGCGACCTTGGGACGTCGATCGGAGAGCAGTATCGGGGAAGCCCGGTCTGGGGAGAGATCGCGGAGCGATTGCCTGCCACGATTGAGCTCTCGATCGGGTCGATGGTCGTCGCCAGCGTCGTGGGCATCGGGACGGGGATGCTTGCGGGCGCGAAGCGGGACTCGTGGGTCGACGTCGTGGTGCGGCTCTGGGGGACGGTCATCTGGGTCATCCCGGTGTTCTGGCTCGGCCTCATCTTCCAGATCATCTTCGCCGTCTGGCTCGGATGGTTTCCCGCGAACGGCCGATGGACGGGGACGGACTTCCCCCAGCCGGTCACGGGCATGTACACGATGGATTCCCTCCTCGAGGGGGATCTGGGGCACTTCGGAAAGGCGCTCTCGCACCTCACCCTCCCATCCCTCACGCTCGGCCTCGTCCTGAGCGGCTTCTTCACGAAGACGGTCCGGGCGAACATGCTCCAGACCGTGGGCTCGGACTACAGCGACGCGGCCCGTGCGCGGGGCGTCTCCGAACGGAGGGTCATCTTCCGCCACGCATTCCGGAACGCCCTCGTCCCGGTGATCACAGTCCTCGGGTTGCAGTTCGCGATCCTCTTCGCGGGCGCGGTCCTGACGGAACGCACGTTCTCCATCGAGGGCATCGGGACCCTCCTGCTGACCGCCATCACATCGAAGGACATGACGATGATTCAGGGCGTCGTCGTAGTGTACGCGGCGATCATCGTCGGAATCAGCCTCGTAATCGACGTCATCGGGGCGACGATCGACCCGCGGATCCGGTTGTAGGGCCATGCATCCCCTTCGGCGCGTGCTGAACTGGCTACCGAGACACTCCATTCTCGGGCGCGTCGTCCATCCCCTCGTCGAGGAGCGACGCACCCTCGCTGGCCGGATGAGCTGGATCGGACTCGCGATCATCGCCGGGTTCGTGTTCGTCGCGATCTTTGCGAGCGTCCTTTCGCCTTTCGACCCCATCCTCCTCGGCGACGAGAGGAACGTGCCGCCGTGGACGAACGCTCCCGTGCCCCGGAACGAGTCGTACACCGTCTGGACCGGTGCCTGGACGCAAGTGAATTGGGGGCAAACCGTCAACGGCACGGGCACCCGATCCGGGTCGGCGGGCGAGGAGGAGCAGGTTTGGGGTTTCCCCCTGCGAGTTCTCCGCGACGATGTCACGTCCGTCGGCTTCGCGATCCTCGTGCTGGACGCGGGGACGGATCCCGGCCACTATGTGCAGGTCGAGGTGACGCACGACGGGGGCGCGACTTGGTCGGCCCCATACGATATCCGGGCCCGCGACTCCCTCGTCCGGGTGGATCTCTCGGGGCTCACGTCATGGTCTGTCGCCACACTCGACGACCGGAGCCTTCGCCTTCGCATTCGCCACGTCTCGGATGCGGGCGCCGCAGGGAACCTGAGCGTCGACTACGTCGGCGTGACCGTGGTGTGGAAGAGTTATTGGCACCTCATGGGGACGGATCCCCTCGGGCGGGACGTGTTCAGCCGAGTCCTTCATGGAACGAGGACCTCGCTGGCGATCATGGTCATCGGTGTGACCGTCGCGTTGGCCGTGGGATTTCCGCTGGGGCTGTTCTCCGGCTATCATGGGGGCAACTTCGACAAGGTCCTTGTGTTGATCATGGACTCCCTGTACAGCTTCCCGGGCCTCCTGTTCGCGGGGCTAATCGCCGTCCTCCTCGGCAAGGGCGTCGTCAACATCGGGTTGGCGGTGACGGTGATCTACATTCCCTTGTACTTCCGGGTCACCCGGAGTCAGGTACTCTCGGCGCGGGAGGAACTCTATGTGGAGGCCGCCCGTGCGATCGGCGCAAAGCCCATGCGGGTGATCTTCCACTACATCGCGATGAACGTGATCGTCGCGATTCCGGTCATCTTCTCCATCAGTGCCGCGGATGCGATCCTGACCGCGGCCGGCCTGTCATATCTGGGGCTCGGCGTCGAGGCTCCGACACCCGATTGGGGTTTGGATCTCTCCGCGGCGGCGAACCTGATCGACAACGGCGTGTGGTGGTCCTCCTTCTTCCCAGGGTTCGTCATCGTGATTCTGACGGTTGGCCTGAGCTTCCTCGGCGAGGGACTCAACGACATCGTCAACCCGTTGCTGCAGAAGGAGAGGCTGTGAGCGAGATTGTCCTCGAAGCGAAGGATCTGCGCGTCCACTACCACACGAAGCGCGGCCCTGTGAAGGCGGTCGACGGGGTCACCTTCGACCTTCACGAGGGGGAGACCGTCGGAGTCGTCGGCGAAACGGGGTCCGGGAAGTCCACGCTGGGGAAGGCAATCCTGGGACTGGTTCCGCCGCGCACGAAGATCAGGGGAAGCCTGCTGCTGCGGGGCCGCGAGCTCACCGGACTGTCGGATGGGGAATACCGTCGTCTCCGCGGGGAGGACCTCGCGCTGATCTTTCAAGATCCGATGACGCGGCTCGATCCGCTGATGACCATCCGGGAACACTTCATTGAGACCCTGAAATCACATGACTCCGCGGTTTCCACAGAGGGGGCATCGAAGCGTGCGGCGGAGGTGCTTCGTTCCATGGGGATCCCGGAGAGCCGCCTCGATCATTATCCCCATGAGTTCTCGGGCGGGATGCGGCAAAGAATCATGATCGCGATGGCGCTCGTCCTCCGCCCGAAGCTCCTCGTGGCGGACGAGCCGACGACGTCCCTCGACGTCATCGTGGAAGCCCAGATCCTCGAGATCCTGCGCGATCTCCGACGGGCGTATGCGATGTCCGTCCTCCTGATCACACACAACCTGGGCATCGTTGCGGAGGTGTGCGATCGCACCGCCGTCATGTACGCCGGGAAGATTGTGGAGCTCGGTCCCGTGGACTCGGTCTTCCGGCGCCCCATTCACCCATACACCCAGGGACTCCTTGCGAGTACGATTCACTTGAATACGAAGGAACTGCGGTCGATTGACGGCCTGCCGCCGAGCCTCCTGAACCCGCCGAGCGGATGCCGGTTCCATCCCCGGTGCGCGTATGCGAAGGAAATCTGTGCGCAGCAGGAGCCGCCGATGGTGGAGTTCCGACCGGGGCATTTCGCCGCGTGCCACTTTGGAGGCGACTTCGTGTGATTGAGCCGGTCCTACGCATCGAGGACCTGCACGTCCACTTCCCGGTGAAGATGGGGTTGGTTCAATTCGCGGGCCGCGCCCTTCTGCACGCGACGGGGTCGGCGGGACGCGAGGAGGGCGAGGAGTACGTTCGCCCGCGCGTCCACGCCGTGGACGGGGTCTCGTTCAACCTGAACCGCGGGGAGATCCTTGGTCTCGTCGGGGAGAGCGGATGCGGGAAGACGACGACCGGCCGCGCGGTCCTGCGACTCCTCCGTCTCACCAAAGGACGCATCGTGTTCGAGGGGACGGACATTACCGGCCTGAAGGAGAAGGACCTGCGCCCTCTCCGCCCGCGAATGCAGATCATTTTCCAAGACCCGCACGCAGCGCTGAACCCGTCGATGACGATTGGTCGCTCGATCCAGGACCCGCTCCTCGTTCACGGCCGCGCGACGGAGAAGGAGGCTCGGGAGGACACGTTGGCGGTGATGGAAGAAGTGGGTCTCGCCCCCGCGGAGGACTTGTTCAACAAATACCCCGCCGACCTGAGCGGCGGGCAGCAGCAGCGCGCGGTGATCGCTCGGGCGATCATCCTGAAACCCTCGCTCATCGTCGCAGACGAACCCGTGGCGATGCTCGACATGTCGATCCGGGCACGCATCCTCGAACTGCTGCTGGACCTCAAGCGCAAGTACGGTCTCACGTACCTCTTCATCACGCACGACCTCGCGACCGCGAAGTTCGTGTGCGATCGCATCGCCATCATGTACCTTGGGCGCATCGTCGAGACCGGTCCCGCGGAGGCAATCTACCGGGACCCGAAACATCCATACACGAGGGCCCTGATCGCCGCCATCCCGGTCCCCGAGCCGGGGCGGACCCGGGAGGTGACCCTGCCCCGCGGCGAGGTTCCGGACGCCATCACCCCGCCCCGCGGATGCCGATTCCATCCCAGGTGCCCGGTCGCCCTCCCGACGTGCGGGTGGGAAGGTCGCGACTTCATCGAGTTCCTCGAGCGGGAACAGCTCGTTGAATCGCCCGGTGCTTCGGACCCCAACATAGGAGACGTCGGCGAATGGAAGGTCCACGGATTCGTTGCGCGGCGGAGCGTAGATGCCGGGACGAACGAACGAGTCGCCGACGCGGTTCATTCGCTCCTGCAACGAGCACCGCCCGCGTTCGCCCACGCGATTGCGTCGGTCTCCGTTCAGGACCGCGATGTCATAGTTCGGTTCCGCGCACCGGACCCCCTCGTCGCCAAAGAGGTGGAGGGACGCACGGTCGAGTGCCTTCTGTACTGAGCCATGCAGCGTTGGAAACCGGGTCGGAAGAGATTTATAACGGCCTTCCCGCTGTGTTGCCCGCATGGCCATCGACGCCGACGCGTCCCGCCATCCGGACCCGGCCGCAGAGGAGGAGTTCCTCCGGGGGAACGCGTTGTGCGACGGGAAGCGGTTCGGGGAGGCCCTTCCCCATTACGATCGCGCGATCGAGCTCGGCCTCCACGATGAGGTCGTGTGGAACAACCGCGGCGTCGCCCTCGACTCCGTCGGGCGGCACGAACAGGCCCTGGACTCGTACCGGGAGGCGCTCAAGGTCAACGCCGCGTACGAGGTCGCCTGGTACAACATGGGGAACGCGTTCTCGTACCTCGGGCAGTACGAGCGCGCGGTGGAGTGCTACGACCGCGCCCTCGAGCTGAACCCGAACTACCGGATTGCGTGGTACGACAAGGGCCTCGCCCTCGCCCACCTCGGGCGGACGCGGAAGGCGCTCGAGTGCTACGAGCGGCTCGTCGAACTCGACCAGGACGACAAAGTCGCGTGGCTCCGGAAGGCGCTCCTCCTCGAAGAACTGGAGAAGTACGACGAGGCCGTGGAGACCTATCGGAAGGCGCTCGCGATCGATCCCGCGTACGAGGACGCGTGGAACGGCCTCGGGAACGCGCTGTACGCGCTCGAGCGGTACGAGGAGGCCCTGGAGAGCTACGAGAAGGTCCTCGCCCTGAACCCGCGGAGCGAGGAGGCGTGGAACAACAAGGGGTTCACGTTCTTCATGCTCGGGATCCACGACGAGGCGCTCCGGTGCTACGATCGGGCCCTCGCAATCAACCCGCGGTACAAGCACGCGTGGTACAACAAGGGGTACACGTACCACGGGATGGACAAGCTCGAGGAGGGCATCGAGTGCTACAAGAAGGCCTTGGAGCTCGACAAGGACGACGAAGTCCTGTGGAACAACCTCGGAAACGCCCTCTACAACCTGGGCCGGTACGAGGAGTCGCTCCCCTACTTCTTTGCCGCGATCGAGGTAAACCCGAACTACGAGATTGCATGGAACAACATCGGGAACGCGCTCGACAAGATGGGCCGTCACGCGGAATCCGTCGCGTACCACGACAAGTCCCTCGAGGTGAAGCCCGACTTCGATTACGCGCTGTATGCGAAGGGCCACGCGCTCGGGCTCCTGGGCAAGGAGGAGGAGGGACTCGCGCTGATCGACCAATCCCTCGAACTGAACCCGAACTATGACCACGCGTGGTACGCGAAGGCGGATGTGCTCTTCCGGCTCGAGCGGCTCGAGGAAGCCCGGGAGGCGATCAACAACTCCCTGATCCTCAACGCCGCCTACGACGAGGCGTGGCTCCTGCGCGCGGAGGTGTGCGAGAAGCTCGGGGACGTCGACGAGGCGGAGTACTGCTACCGGGAGGCGCTCCGATGCCACGACTTCGCGCTTCAGGTGGACCCGCGGAATGCGGAGTCCGTGCAGACGAAGGGCAGATTCCTCATCGATCTCGCAAGGCCCACGGACGCTCTCCGCCTCCTGGAGGCTTCGCCCGTCGTCGCCGGGAACCCCGACCTCCTCGCGACGAAGGCGGAGCTGCTCGTCCGTCTCCACCGCCCCGAGGAGGCCGTCTTCGCCGGACACGAGGCCGTGGAGGCAGATCGCCGTTCTCCGCGCGCTTGGCGGGCAAAGGCCCGGGCGTTGGCGGCGGCCGGCCGATCGGAGGAGGCCGTCGAGGCGTTCCGGTCGGCTCTGAACCTGCAGGAGGACCGCGAGGCCCGCATTGATCTCGCGAAGGCCTACCTCGCCCTGGGGCGGAACGCGGAAGCGCTCGCGTCCGTGGAGTTCGCAATCGCGATGGGCGCGCCCGTCCACACCCTCCGGGCGCAGGTCCTGTTGGCGGTGAAGCGTCCGGAGGACGCCGCCCAGGCAATCGCGGAGGCCCTTCAGGGCGGGGAGCCCGCGGACGTCGCGTGGTTCACCCTGTCCCGTGCCCGTGCGCGCGCCGGGGATGCCCGGGGCGCCGTGAAGGCGCTCGACGCGGCCTTGGGCGCGGCCCCGAATCGGGAGGAATACTGGTACGAGAAAGGCCGTCTCCAGCTCGAGTCCGGGAGCCCGCGGAAGGCCCTCCGGTTCCTGGACCGCGCCCTCGCGCTCGACCCTGGGTACCGCCAGGCGTGGCTTCTGAAGGGGAAAGCGCTCGAGGCCCTCGCGCAGCCCGCAGAGGCCCAGCGATGCTTCGAACGCGCGAGGTCCGTGCCGGGCGGAAACGATTTCCCTAAGTAGCGGCCGTCCGTTCGCCCGCCAATGGTCCGGATCCGGAACCGCCAGCGCCTCCGCCGGAAGGAGGTCGCGGAGTTCGCCGGGCAGCTCGAGACCGCCTTCGGATGTCGCGTCTTCGATCCCGAGCAGCCGATCGACCTCGCGGAGGCGGGGCCGAACCGCGTCCTCCTCGTCGACGGCAAGGCGATGGCCCTCCTCCTCGGGGAGCGGCTCGCGCTGACCGTCCGGGGCGCGATCGCGTACCGGCCGACCCGGCGGCACGTGACCGTGGACATGGGCGCCGTGAAGTTCGTCTATAACGGGGCGGACGTGATGGCCCCCGGGATTGTCGAGGCGGACCCGGCGATCGCGGTCGGGGATTTCGTGTGGGTCTGCGACGAACGGAACCGCCAGCCGCTGGCGGTGGGCGAGGCGCTCATGACGGGCGCGGAGATGAACGTCGCGGAGACGGGGAAATCCGTCAAGTCGTTCCACCACGTGGGGGACGACCTGTGGAAGCTCGATGAGGTCGAGTAGTCAGACCCAGTACGGGCTCCGCAGGTGCTTGTACGCGGACATGACCGCGGTCACCGCCTCCCCCGCGCCCGTTACGATCCGCTTGTCCTTCCCCGGATAGGAGACGATGTCCCCCGCGGCGAAGATCCCGGGGACGGACGTGCTCATGTCCGGCCCGACCTTGATGTGGCGGTCGCCCTCGAGGTCGATCCCCCAGCGGTTCACCTTCTCGAGGTTCGGCGCGAAGCCGACCTGGACGATGATTGCGTCGCAGTCGAGGACCGTCCGTTCCAGGGTCTGGTTGTTGTACACGACCGCCTGCTGCGCCCAGCCGTTCCCCTGGATTGCCGTGACCTCCGCGTTCAGCATGACCTCGATTGGCGCGCGCTGCATCGCGTCCACGTTCTTCTCCATGCCGCGGAACACGTCCCGGCGGTGGACGAGGGTGACGCGCGCCGCGGTCGCGGCCAGCTGAAGGGCAGCCTCCAGCGCGCTGTCGCCGCCGCCGACGACCACGACCCGCTTCCCCTTGAATTCCCGGCGGTCGCGGATCATGTAATACACGCCCTTCCCCTCGAACTCCGCCTCGCCGGGGACGTTCAGGGTCTTCGGCTCGAAGAGACCGAACCCGAGGGCCAGGACGATCGACCGTCCCTCGTATTCCCCCTTCTTCGTCTTCACGAGGAAGCCGGCCTTCCGCCGCCTGAGCTCGACGACCTCCTCTCCGTCGCGCAACTCGCACCCCGCCTCCCGGGCGTGCTCGAGGAACAGGCGGCCCAGCTCCTCCGCCTCGATCGCGATGTACGAGGGGTAGTCGTACACACTCTTCGTCGGGTACAGGAACGTGAGCTGACCTCCGAACGCCTGCGCTTCCAGGACGAGCGTCGACAGGTCGCGGGTGCGGGCGTAGATGCCGGCCGTCAGGCCCGTGGGTCCGCCCCCGACGACGATGAGATCGTACATCCCTGCGACGAATTTTGCGTAGAGGCCATTGGTATATGAGAGTTGTGATGGGATTTCGTCGCGCGAGGGCGCGTCACGCGGCGGGGACCGAGAGGAGACGACGCCATCGCTATCTTTAAGTCCCCGGCTCCCATTCGTCGCGGTAAGGGATGGGACAGCATGGCCTTCATTAAGAAGCCCTTGAAGAAGCTCGTGGAAGGCGGCACCGCCGCGGAGTCGGACGCATATATCGACCTCGGGGATCTCACGTTCGAGGACGAGCAGCCCCTCGGCCAGGCCGCGCAGCATTGGGTCCGCGTCGCGGAGATCTACCGGTACGAGGACCTCGGGGACCTCTCGACGCACGTCTACAACGGCGACCTGTTGCTGATCGACTTCACCGCGCTCGCGAACGACGAGCTCGCGTTGAAGCGGATCACCGCGGACCTGAAGAACGTGGCTCGGGACACGGGCGGCGACGTGGCGGCGGTCGGGAAGACCTGGCTCCTCGCGACCCCCTCCGGCGTGAAAATCGACCGGAACAAGATCCACGGCTCGCTCTAGTCGTCGGTCAGGCGCCGCGCCCGGAACCGGCCGCCATCGAACTCGAGGCGGAAGTAGTCTCGCGAATGGTTCGCGTGGCGCATCTTCAGGCAGCGGATTCGCAGGTCCACGCGCCCCTCCGCGTCCGTCACATAGGAAAGGGTGATCGCCCCGTCCGCGACGAACTCCTCGTGGTAGGGGAACGCGTCCGGCCCCTCCGCCTCCGCGACGAGGAGCGTCGTGATCCCGAGGCCCCGGAGGAACGTGAACAGGTGGAACAGGTCCTTCCGCGGGTTCCGGAGCTCCGCGAGGGAGTACAGGGAGTTCAGCGGGTCGATTACCACGATCCTGAGCCCGTCCTTCTGGATTCGGCGCGCGAGGTAGTCCTTCAGAATTTGGACCCAGTCCCGCGCGCCCTCCACGGCCTCGTGCTCCATCCGGAGGCGCCCGATGTCCACGATGAAATCGTCCTCGCCCGGTTTCATGCCGAGCTTCTCCATCGTGCGAAGGAGGCTCTCCCGTCCCTCCTCGAGGGAGATGTACAGGCCCTTCGTCCCCTCCCGCGCGTTCCGGTGGAGGGCGTTCAGCGCAACGGAGGTCTTCATCGAACCGGAGGGGCCCGCGAGGATCACGACATGGCCGACGGGGATGCCGCCTTCCAAGGCCTCGTCGAAGCCCTCGATGAACGTGCGCACGCGCCCGGGGGGCCGTGCCTCCCGCCGGACCTCCGCGAGGGCGGCGACGGCCTCCCGCAGGTGTTGGACCTCCTCGCGAAGGTCAGCAAGCTCCTTCGCGACGTCCTCTTTCGCCATCCGGCCCGAACAACCTCCCTCGGGAACCCCACGACATAGTAGGTCGGTGGGGGTTTATTCCTTGCGACCGTTCCATGTTATTGAGAATCACGGGATGCCGTTCTGAAGGAAGGTATAAATAGAATAACCCCACCTATGAACACCTCGAGGCCGCGCATGGCAGTGAGGACGAAGACCGAGCCCGGCCCCTTGGGCGCCCTGACCGTGGAGGACCTGACGCGGGCGATCAAGAACAGCATCGACCGCGCGGGCATGAAGGACGACGAGGCGCGGACGATGGCCCAGCACGTGTTGAACTTCTTCGGGTACTCCGAACGTATTATCGATAACGTCCTCGAGCCGGAGGACCGCGACGCGTTCTACATGCTCGAGGACTCCGGGATTCTGACGACGGAACGCGAGGAGACGACGCTGTACGACGGGCGCGAATGGCGCATCCACTACTGGATGTTCCGCAAGGAACGGATCGCGGAACTCGTCCAGGCCGCGAAGGCGCAGGAGGCCCACGAACGCGAGTCCATCTACGAGGGGATCTCCGAGGACGTGTGGAACCAGCGGAAGAAGCTCCCCGAGTGAACGTCGTCCGCGGCTAGAGCATCAGGCGTTGGAGTGCACCGCCGTATCGCAGGAGGAGGTCCACCGCCAGCGATTGCGGGAGCCACGTCCGACCGTCGCGGTACCGGTACGCCTCGCCCCAGCCCTCGAGCCGGTGGAGCACGTCGGCCGCGAGTTCGTCGATCACGTACGCAGAGTCGCTGACATCCGCGGAGAAGTGGAGGGTGATCGGCAGCCGGAGCCGCTCCTGTTCCGCAGGGCTGCACACGGCCGCGAACCGATCGAGGACCCCGCGGTCGATGGGATAGGCATCCCCGTCCTTCGTCTGGAGCGGTTCGCCCCGGAGGAGGGCGCGCAGGGACTTCGGGTGCGTCACGCTCCCCGCGTTCAGGGTGTTGAATTCCCATCGCATCCACACGTCGAGCCGGTGCGGATCGTGCACGTTCCATCGAGCGCCGGACGGGCGAAGAACTTTTGGATGGCGGCTACTCCGATTCTTCGGCGCCTTCCCGGCGGCGACGCCGACTGAGCACCTGGCTCACGAGGAACCGCTGGCCGTCGTGGTGGACCGCGAACCATCCCTGCTGGTGGGGCATGTTCCGCATCTTCACGATCCGCATGCGGAGCTGCACGTCCGTCTCCCCGACATCGACGTGCTGCAGGAGGAACATTGCGTCGGCGAGGAAGTCCTCCCCGTAGCGCGTGAGGAGCTTCGAACCGATCGGGACCTCCGTGATGAAGAACGTCGTGACCCCGAGCTCCTTGATCTCCGTGAAGAGATGGAACAACTCCCGCCGCGGGTTTTCCAGGCTCGCGAGGGCGTAGAACGCCTCGAGGGAGTCAATCGTCACCATCGCATAGCGATCCTCTTGGACCGCCTGGCGGACGACGTCGACGAGCATCCGGGTCCAATCCTTCTTCGTCTCCCGCTCCGCGAGCTCGCGCCGGATCGTGCCGAGGTCGAGGATGTACACGCGGTTGTCGCCGATGTCGTCCATCCCGAGTTTCTTCATCGAGCCGCGCAGGTGCTCCCCGTCCTGCTCTAGGGAGATGTAGAGGCCCTTGTTCCCGTGGACGGCGCTGTTGTACATCGTCGAGTAGCACAGGGACGTCTTCATCGTCCCCGGGGTCCCCGCGACGAGCACGAGGTGGCCCCGCGGGATGCCCCCGCCGAGGACGAGGTCGAGCCCCTCGATCCGCGTCGGGATGATGTCCTCCATGGATGCCAGCGCGTTGGCCGACGCCTTATAAATGGATGTGTCCGCCATTATCAAGGCCGATATTCCGGAGTCAAGCCTCAAGCGCGCGCCGCGGACTCTCTGTGCCCCTCCCCATGGACCGGTCCGGCGCCGCGACCATCCTGCTCCTGTGGCAGCTCGAGGGCCATGGGGACCTCGTGCAGGCGGCGAGCGGGAACGGGGACCGGACGCTCCTCTCCCTCGTCGAGGCGGCGACTGGGACGCGGGCTTGGCAGGCATCCCGGCCGCGGCCGCCATCGCCGCCGATCGATTTCCTGCGGCTCGAGGAGGAGCGGGCGCTCGAGGGCCTTCGGGCGCGGTTCCGGACGGTCGAACCGTTCCTGGATCCGGGAGAGCGCGAGCGACTGGAGAGCCGCCTCGCGCCCGAGCTGATGCCGGAGGGTCGGATTCTGGCGGTGCAATCCGAGCTGGAGCGCTTCGGGAACCGCCTCACGCATCGCACGATTCAGGGCGACTTTGAGTCCCACGTGTTCGCCGCGCCCGCATCGACGGCCCCGGTCGCGATTGCAACGCCCGGCGCAGAGCCCTCGCCCGCCGTGACCCCCCAGGCCGTCCTCCTGTTCGCCCGCGACGGTCGGCTCTTGGCGAATGAGGGAGACATCGCGCGGCTCGACCTCCCCGCGCTCTCCGAGCTCGTCGCGCGGGGCGATCCGGGGAGCACGTGGAGCCTCGCGCACCGCTCCGGCGTGCTCGTCGGTCACGTTGGCGTCCGGGCCGCGCTCGTGGCGGTCTTCCCGAAGAAGCCGAAGGTCTCCGTCGGGGGCGCCCTCCGCGTCGCCCTACGGTCGCTCGAGGAGCGGGACCGCCTCGCGAACGCGCTCACCCATCCCGGAAACCACACGACCTTGATGGCGTACGTACGCGCGGTCCGGTCCCTGGTTGCACGGAACGCGTGACTACTCGGAGATCACGCGGGTAATCTGGAACCCCTTCTCGTTGTGCAGCAGCCGGTAGTAGCCCTTGTCGTGCTTCGTCCGCCGCATCTTCACCGTGCGGATCCGAAGCTGGACGTCGCTAATCCCCGCCTCGAAGTGCTTCAGCAGGAGGATCCCGTCCGCGAGGAAGTCCTCGTCGTGCATGCCGTACTTGTCGGAGCCGTGGGCGATCTCGCTGATTAGGAACGTCGTCGCGGGGAGGGACTTCAGGAAGCCGAAGAAGTGGAACAGCTCGCGGCGCGGATTCTCCAGGTGGCTGAGGGAGTACAGCGCGGACAGCGAGTCGATCGCGACGAGGTCGAACTTGTTCACCTTCACCCGCTGCTCGATGTACGTCGTGAGGATGTCGAGCCAGTTCTTGGCGGTCTCCTCCTCCTTGTGCTCGAGGCGGATCTTGGAGACGTCGAGGACGTACAGCTCCATGTCGTCGATGCCCGTCATCCCGAGGTCGTGCATCGCGCTCTTGAGGTCGTCGTGGCTCTCCTCGAGGGAGATGTACAGGGCCTTCGAGGCGTTCGACTTCACGTTGTTGTACATGATGGAGAACGCGAGGGACGTCTTCATCGTCCCGGGGGTCCCGCACACGAGGACGACGCTCCCCCGCGGGATCCCGCCGCCAAGCACCTCGTCGAATCCCTCGATGAACGTCGGCAGGCGGTCCATTGGGAACGGCGTTCCACCCGCCTCGAGGGTATAAAGGGTTGATTGAAAGATTATCAATCGTGGTAACCGCAACCCTTTTGGCGGCGTCCTCATTCCGACGCCGGTGTCCCTCGGGTTCGCGCTCCTTCAGGCGTTCTGGTTCTTCCTCCCCGCATACATGGCGAACCCCGGGGCCGTGCTGTTTGGCGGCGGCGCGCCGGTCGACGGAGGCCGCGTGCTCGCGGACGGGCACCGCCTGTTCGGGGACGGGAAGACTTGGCGCGGGTTTGGCGGCGGGGTCTTCGTGGGGACGGTCCTCGGGCTCCTGCTGTGGGCCATCGGGCCGCTTCTGGATCCGGACCTATCCTCCGGGCCCATGCCGGGCGCGCTCCGTCCGATCCTCGTCCTCCCCGTCGGCGCCCTCCTCGGAGATCTCCTCGGGGCGTACGTCAAGCGGCGGATGGGGAAGCCGAAAGGAGCGCCCGCTCCGGTCCTCGACCGGTACGACTTCTACCTCGGCGCGTTCGTCCTTCTCGCGCTTCTGGACTACGAGTTCTTCCTCCGACACTACGTCTTCGGCGAGGCAATCTACGGACTCCTGTTCATCACCGTTATTACGCCTATCCTCCATCGCGTCGTGAACATCCTCGGATTTCGAATGGGGAAGAAGGACGTGCCGTGGTGAACGACCGGGATTTCGTCGCGGGGCTGAAGGCGTGCGGCGCGGTCCGGTTCGGCACCTTCACGCTCGCCTCCGGGAAGACGAGCGACTACTACGTGGACATCAAGCGCGCCGCCACGGTCCCCGTGCTGCTCCGGGAGATCGCCCGCCGGATGGGGCCGCACGTCCGCGGATACGATCGCATCGCGGGCGTGGAGCTGGGGGCCGTGCCGATCGCGACCGCCGTCTCCCTCGAGGTCGGCATCCCCTTCCTGATGGTGCGCAAGGAGGCGAAGGACCACGGGACGAAGCGCGCGTACGAGGGCGAGATGAAGTCCGGGGACCGCGTCGTGTTCGTCGAGGACGTCGTGACGACGGGCGGCACGCTCCGTGCGTCAATCGAGCGGCTTCGCTCCGAGGGCGCGGTCGTCGATCGCGCGGTCGCCGTCGTGGACCGGGAGGAGGGAGGCGGCGAGCACCTCTCCGCCGCCAACGTGGACCTGGTCTCGCTCCTGACGGCGCGCGACCTGAGAATGATGGGGCCAACGTCTAAATAGGCACTTGCAAATGGAAACGCGTGCGGGGTTTCCCCCTCGCGGCGTCGCTTTCCCTCCTGCTCGTCGCGCTTCTGCCAATCGCTCCGCCTGCGTCCGCGCCGCCGCCAAAGGACTGGACGTTCCTCGTCTACATGGACGCGGACAACAACCTCGAGGACGTGGGGATCGACGACTTCCTCGAGATGTCGAGCGTCGGGTCCACGGCCTCCGTGAACATCGTCGTCCAGTTCGATCGCAGTCCGGGCTTCGTGCGGTCCTACGGCGATTGGACCACCGCCAAGCGCTACTACGTGACCCAGGGGATGACGCCGGACAACGCCTCCGCCCTCATGGACTTGGGCGAGGTGAACATGGCCGACCCGGCGACGCTGGCGGCGTTCGTGAACTGGGGCATCGGGAACTACCCGGCGGCGCGCTACTTCCTCGTCCTGTGGGACCACGGGGACGGGTGGCAGGGCGTCGTCGTCGACGACGACCCCGTCGTCGGGGACCGGCTCACCGCCCTCGAACTCCGCTCCGCACTGAGCGCGATCGTCGCCGCCAGCGGCCGGCGGATCGACATCCTCGGGAACGACGCCTGTCGGATGACGCTCGAGATTCAGTACGAGCTCGCGGACTTTGTCGACTACTTCGTCGGCAGCGAGAAGGATGAGCCGCTCGAGGGGTGGCCGTACGACATGTTCCTCTCCGCGCTCACGGCCACTCCCGCGGCGGCGCCGATCGACGTCGCCGCAACGCTCGTCGACGCGTACGTGGAGAGCTACGAGAACAACTCCCTGTACAGCGTCACCCTCAGTGCGATCAGCGCGGCGGGGCTCCGCCCGCTCGTTGCGGACCTGAACGCGCTCCTCGACGAAGTGAACCTGGCGGAACCGTACTTCACGCGGGAGGTCGTCGAGGCGCGGGACGCGACGGAGCACTACGAGACCGGCGGCGGTCCCGGAGGGCAGGAGTACGACCTGCACCACTTCGTGGAGAACCTCGTGGATCGGATTCCGAGTCGCCGCCTCGAGCGGGCGGCGGAGCGGCTGTACACGTCGTTCGACGCGGCCGTCGTCCACGAGCGTCACTGGGACAACCCCACGCCGGTCAACCAGGTCCACGCGGCGAATGCGCACGGCATCTCCCTGTGGTTCCCGAACATCGGCGGCGACCTCGGGTACGCACAGCTCGCCCTGAGCCAGGACAGCGGATGGGACGAGTTTCTGACGACGTACGGGATTGGCATGCGGCCGCAGGTCGCGCTCGACGCGACGGCGGTGACCGCCGACCCCGACGGGGACGGCCTCCTGAGCGAGATCCGCCTGTTGTACGGGCCCGCGGTGAACGGGACGGTGGCGGTGGACGTGTACCGCGACGGCGCGCCCGTGTTCTCCCGCCTCTACGCGGGGGTCGGAAACCGAACGGATGCGCTGACCTACCGGTTCATCACCGGCGGGGTGTACGAGGTGACCGTCTACCTGATTGCAGGGGGAGACCTGCAGAACCTCACCGTGCTCCCAGACCTCGTGATCGAGGAGCGGATTACGTTCCGCGGAGAGGTCACAGGCCGCGACGGCAATCCCCTCGACGGCGGGACGGTGACCCTCATCCACCTTCCGAGCGGGCGCTCGTCCACCACCGCCGTGAGCGGGGGTGTTTACTCGATGACCGTCGAATACCCAACGTGGTTCCGGGACGGGGATCCGGTGGCCCTCGAACTCGTGGCGGGAGACCGGCGCGTGCAGGTCGAGTTCGATGCGACGCTCACCGCGGACCGGGCGTTCGTGCGAAATCTGTTCGTGGACACGGTCGGGATGGGCGGGTGGATCGTGACCGTGATCGCGCTCGGGATCGTGGCGTTCCTGGGCGTCGCGTTCGCCCTCTACTACCGCCAGCGCCTGAACAGGTTCACGAAAATTCCGTAGGACGTCGCTTCGGGAACGGCCGCACGGCACCTTGCGGGTCCTGCTCGCGGATCCTCCGCACGAGCGTCGAAACGTCCGTCTCTGCGTAGAGTTCGTCGTAGCTCTCCGGCGGCAGGCGGTCCGCGACCCGCTTCGGGGCGACGACGATCATCACGAGCTCGGGGGAGTGCTGGTCGAGGAACTGCGTGCGGCGCTCGGCCGCGCCGCCTCTGGACGTGAATGACAGACACGGCTCTACGAGGAACAGGATGGGGCCGCGGTGCGCGACGATCGCGGGCCGGTACCGCGCGACATTGCCCGACTTCATCCGCACGCGGTAATCGAGGACGCGGTGTTCGTGCGGGACGCCCTGGCGGTCCATCTCCTCGCAGATTGCCGCCTCGAGCCTCGTCCTCGTCCGGTGCCCGCGCGCCACGGCCCCGGATGCACCGCCCCGTAGATTACTCCTCCGCGAGGAGCTCCCCGTCCGCCGCGTACGTCGCATGATACCCGATGCCCGTCCCGGGATAGTGCCCCTCGCGCGCGCCAGAGCCCTTGAGTTCGGGATCCCCGCGCAGGTCCACGGTCGGCGCGTCCTTCACCCTCCGGCACGCCGCCACGAGCCGTTCCTCCGTGTACCCGAACGGGGCGAACAGGGTCTCCCCCGCGCGGCAGATCAACCGCACGTACGCCTGCGCGTCCGGCACCTCGTCCCCCGTGAGGAACGCCGCGGGCCGCACCTTCGCCTCCGCTTCTTTTGCGGACTCGTCGAGGATCACGTACCGAACGTACTCCCCGGGTTCGACGGAGAAGCCTCGCTTGTGGAACTGCCGCAGCGCCGCCACGGTCGCGTTCATCACGACGTACTCCTCGAGCTTCCGGGTGACGGTCTTCGTGATCACGAGGTCCGCGAGGGGCACGCGGTTCTCCCGCAGCGCTCTGGCGGTGCCGCGGATGAGGTCGACGCACCGAGGGATCGCGGCCTTGAACTCCTCCGCGGTCCTCGCCCTTGCGAGCTCCTTCAGGAGGAGGTCCTCCATCTTGTCGACGACGCCGGGCGTGTCGTGCTTCCGGAGCTCGATTCCGCGGAGCTTGAACTCGCCGGTCTCGAAGAGGCCGTAGTACCGGTTCAGGGCGCCGACGCCCGTCGTCTTGCACGGGAGGAAGACGATCCACCGGTACGCGCCCTCGAGGTCGATCGGGAGGCCGAGCTCGCGGTTCAGGGCCTCAATCAACTTGCGCACATCGCCGGATTTGGCGGTGGGACGGAGCCAGAGGGAATCGACGATCCCGTGGACGACCTCGAACCCGTGCTTCTCCGCAATCCGCATCGATTCGAGGAGGAGGTCGCGCGCGTACGCGTTGATCGCCTCGTGGCACTCGATGCGGCCGTAGCGCGCGTTGCGATACCCTTGGTAGCCAAATGCCGTAACGAGGATCCATTTCAGAATGGTGTCACGACCTTCGTACACTTCTTGGAGGGGCGTCCGTTCCTTCTTCATTCGTTTATAGTAGCGCTTCCGTTCGACCAACGGTTTTAGCACTCGAGGTATGAGTCCAAGGCGCCGCGTGCACAAGTGGTACCTCAGGCCCGGAACGCGTTCGCCGTTCAGGATGCAGCACGGACATTCCAACGTCTCTTGGGAGATGTTGTGCTTCACCATGATGTTCGGGTACAGCGATGCGTAGTCGACCTCGATGATCCCCTCGTGTAGGCCGACTTCGGGTTCGAAGATGAAGCCACCGCGATCCCCGAGGACGAGTTCCTCTGCCGTCTTGAATTCCTCCGGCATGTTCTTCTTCCAGAGGACGACGACTCCGTCGGCACGTGCGAGGTTCGTCTGCATCGAGGTGAATGCAGTCCCCGGTGTGAGACGCGCCTGCTCTTGCGGCGTCAGTGTCGATAGTCGCGACAGTTCGACGAGCCCCGCGAACCCGCTCTCCCGCACCGCGAAGTGTCCGCGGTCCAGGTGGAGCCGTCCCTTGAGCAGGTACTGGCTCGGCTTGTACACGATCTTCCCGTACGTGAAGTACGACTTCGCGGACCGCGTGCCGTGGAAGCCCGGGTCCCGCCCGAGCCGGAGGTCGACGCCCACGGACTCCGCCTTCTTCTGGAGGTACGGCATCAGGAACGCGTCGCCGCCGTCCGTGAACAGGATGTCCGGGTCGTGGTCCTCGACGAGCGCGTTGATCCCGCGGAGGACATCCTCCTCGTCCCCGTCAACGACGTCGCCGCCGAGACTCGCCGCCAAAAGTCGGTCATCGATTCGCGGGATTCCCACGGGCGCGTCGATCCGGACGTCGAGCACGTCCCGCCGAAGCTCCGGGATCTCGTACTCGAGCGCGAAGTGCTCCTCCAACGGACGCCACGCCCCGTCGTACGCGACGAGTCCCATCGGGAAGATCCCATGCTTCCGGAAGTACCGCTGGGAGAACCGGAGGTCGACATCGAACATCTCGTACTCGTAGTACTTGCCCGCGCTGTCGACGATTCGCGCGGCGTCCCGGAGATCCGCGAAGCGGCGGGGGACGACCTCGAGGAGCGGCTCCGGTTCCTCCGCCGCCAAATTCGTGCGGCGCATCACGACGCGGGTCGCGGCGACCTGGTCGAGGATCTCAAGGCGGCGCTGGAGGTCCGGGAGCTCTGCAGGCGGGACCTTCACGAAGAACGAGGGGCGGAAGGAACGGTCCTCGATCCGCTGCACGCCGGAGGGCGTCCACAGCCAGAGGACGAGGGAATCGCGTTCGTAATCCGGGTGGGCGTCGACGATCCAGCCCTGCGTTCGGCTCCCCCGTCAGAAGAGGGCGTTTGGCGGGATGTCCGTGCGCAGGGGAGGGGGGAGCGAAAGTGCTCAGTACGACTGGACCCGGATTCCCGGAATGCGTCGGAAGCCCTCATCGTTTGTCACGATCGTGTCGTAGCCCGAGGCTACGGCGATACCGGCCACGAGGATGTCGAGGACGCCCGGTGTGCGACCTTGAGAACGGAGCTTCGACAGGAGTTCCGCGGCCCAGACGGCGCCTGCGCGGTCGAGTAACAGGACGTCCAATCCTTCGAGGACCTGCTGAACGTGCGCGAAGCGCTCCCGATTGACGCGGCCCTCCTCGTACGTGCCCACGAAGAGTTCGAATGCGTTGACCTCGGTGGTCGCGGGGCGCTCCTTCCTCTCTTCCATGTCCAGGATGACGCGCTTCGCTTCCTCCCGGCGATGGAGGTGGTCCACGAGGAAGGAGGTGTCCAGCAGCCGCCTCATCGCCCTCTCCTCTTCAACCCCAACTCCTCCATGACCGGGCGGTCCACGCTCTCGATTGCCTTCTTGATCCGGCGAAACTCCTCCTCCGGCATGTCGCCCCAGAGACCAAACGAATCCATCAGGCTGGGCTTGCTCCGCCGCCACCGCCGCAGTACGTCGCTGAAGCTCTCGCCCCTCCTCTTGTCCTTCGCGAGCATCTCGTAGACGTCATTGGCCACGGCGATCGTCTTCGCCATCGGTTCCTGTGCATTCATATGCATATGTATAGCTTTCGCCTTGATTCCGACGCCGTCACTCCATCCCTCTCTCCGGGCGGCGCCCCCTCAGTTCCGCGATTTCCCGCTGCATCTCCAGGAAGATGGAGAGGAACGCGGTCTCCACGGGGTCGAGGTGGGCGCAATACGAGGCAGCGCTCGCGTGCTGGCGGGCGCGGTTCAGGACCTCGTCGAACAGCTCCCGGTCCTTCTCCCGGAGCGCGCGGCGGTAGTCCATCCACCGGTCGAGGATCGACTCCAGGTACATGCGGTACGTCGGGACCGTGCGGCCCATGGGGCTCCCCCGCCAACCATGGGTCGGGCGGGGATGAGGGTGCGCGGGAGGGGTCGGTGAAAATGCTATGCGCCGAGCGCCCTCGGCAGGTCAGCGAGGAATGCAGCGAGGTCCGGCCACTTCCGGACGGAGAGATACCGCTCGATTACGAGGAAGAAGTCCCGGACCAGCGGCGTCCCGAGGCGGCGGCTTTGGTCCTCCATCCACCGGTACGCCTCCTCGTCGCCCCGCGTGCGGCGGAGGTACGCCACGGAGGAGCCCCGGATGAACAGCTCGGCGACCCGTGTTTCTGGGTCCCGGAATTGGCGGGCGAACGCGGAGTCCCGCGGGATCCTCGCGAGGACCTCGCGGAGCGCGGGCACGAGGTCCCGATGTTCCCGGACGGCGTCCGAAAACAGGGCGTGGCTCAGCTCGTGCTGGACGAGGATCTGCGTAGCCCCTGGGTCGAGGGACCACGCGACGGGGTCGGCGGACGTCGGGTCGACCGCTGGCGGGAACAGGAGCGCGAACGACTCCCATCCGCTCGCGGCCCCGACGGAGCCGCCCGCGAAGGGATTCGTGGGCACGGGCACCGCCACGAGCTTGTACTTCGTCGGCCCGTACAGGTCCGCGAGGAACGCCTCGATCCCGGCGCTGTCGACCGCGTCCTTCACGTCCGCCGCCGCCAACGTGTACCCCGCGTTCTGCGCCCGCCGGAACGTCCCGAGCTTCGCGTCTCCGTAGAACGCCGCCATCCGCGCGGGCAGCTCCTTCATCCGCTGCGGTTCATATCGCGCGAGGTCCGCGGGGATCAACATGGACCGCGGTGTGAACGAGACGGGGCCCGAGAGCTGGGCCGCGTGCCCGTACAACTCGCGCAACGCCTCCGGTTTGTAGAACTCCCGGAGCCACGCGAGGGACGCGTGCTCGCGGAACGGCCGGACCGCCTCAAGGGCGGCGGCCGAAATCGGGTGGAGTTTGGCGTCCTTCGGGCCCTCGGTGATCACGAGGAGCATCGTGGAGAGCACGTTCACCGGTTCGTGGATTTCGACGCTGATGCCGCCCACGGTCCCGCGGAAGAGGGACCCCTTGATGAACTTTGCCGGATGGTGCGGCCGGTCACCAGCCGAATCCCATGTGCTCCGCCCGTCCTAGCTCCTTTGGCGGCTCGTCGATCGTCAGCGACGTGAGCCGCGCCTCCGGCGGGAGTATGAAATCCTGAAGCGTGAGCTGGTTCGGCGGCACGGGACGGAACCAGTCCTTCTCCCCCGTCTCCGGCCGTGTGATGACGACGCCCTGGCGGTCGTGCTGGAGCTTCAGCGCGCGGTCTGCGGCCTCGTACATCGCCCGCCGAATCCCGCGCCGCCGGTGCAGTTTCGCGAGCCCCGCGTTCGTCGCAACCGTGATTGTCCCGCGCTCCTCCGTGACCTCGCGGATCCGCCGGAGGGCCCGCAGGAACAACTGGTGGGCCTCCCCGTACGCGACGTCCTCGTCGAGGAACAGCTCCGGGAGGCAGGAGAGGACGACAAGCCGCGCGCCCGATTCCACGATGGCCTCGTCGAGACGGTCCACGAGGAGCGTCGCCATCTGGTGGCACGTGAACGCCCGCGCGACGCGGATCCGCGGGAGGACGTCGAGCCGCGCGAGCCCGACGCGTTTCGCGGCGCGGACGATCCCGTGCGGGTCCACGCTGTTCCCCCCGTCCACGAAGACGACGTCCGCGTCGAGCTCCGCGACGCACCGCACGCACAGGAGCGTCTGGAGCTGGAAGACGAAGTCGGAGCCGCTGTCGACGAACGTCATCCGGGACGCGTCGAACGCCCCGAGCATCCGGTCGAGGACGGGGAGGCCGGTCGCGAGGGACGGACGCGGGACGATCTCGCGCAGCGGAACGAGGGTGGTGACGGTCGCCGCCAAGGTGCTCCTCCCCAGGAGGGAGGTGGGATGGGTGGGGGCGGGCTTAGGCGGGAGCGGGGGAGAGGTCGGTGAAAGTGAATTCTCAGGGTTTTCCAAGACCGAGGGATTGAACGAGCTCCGCGTCCAGACCCGGTATCGACTCCTGATCCTGCACGTCTGTCAGCGCCGCTCCGTACTGAGTTTCCAGGTTCGTGACGGTCTTCAGTAGAAACGCTCGCTCGTCAGGTTGCAGCTTGCCCTCTATGACCACGACTAGAAACACGCGGTCGCCTTCGATGGGATACAACCGATAGTTCCCGAACTCGAAGAATTCGACCGGATGCTCGGGGCGTTCGACGCGTCCCAGGCCCGGTTCATGACGAAAGGAAGTCTTCGCGATGTGGACGACTTCTAGGAATCTCCTCGCGTACTCGTCCGTCCATCGAAACGCGACCTTCGAGTGCTGGAAGAGGACGCGACCTCGCTTGCTGATCAGCAAGACCTCCCGAACACGGGTCCTCCACGGTCTGGTGCGGCCAAGCACGTTCAGGGCAATCGCGTCGATGAACTATGTCAATCTAGCTATTCAAGCGTGTCTGGCGTCCTCTGTTCCCCGGAGCCGTTCTACATCCGCCCGATCCTGGAGGGTTCCGCGCCGGAGTTTCCGTTGAATCAGGTCTTGGCGAGAAATCACGGGGAGCACCATCGTGAGGAATCGCTTGCGTGTGCTCCGTCGTCGAAGGGCCGCGAACCGCGTGGGCGGTTCCAAGAAGAGATCGACCCGCCCCTCACGGAGGTGGCGGGGGCGGGGGGTCCCTCGAATCCGAGGGCGCGGTCGGCGGAGGCGGGGGTGGGATCGCCGCCGGTGGCGGCGGCGGTGCGCGCGGGACGACGACTGGGGCCACAGGCGCCATCGCCGCGGCGCGGGCGCGGCGCATCCGGAGGGAGCCGCCCCTCTTCGCGCGGCGGATCGCGAGGGTCTGCACGAGTGCCCCGACGAGGAACACGCCGGCGGCGCCGCCGAGGGCCCACACGGGCTCGCCCGTCGCGAGGAAGATCCCCGCCCCGAGGAGGAAGGCGCCGACGATTGCGGTGACCACGCCGATCAACTCCTCGACGAAGTAGTAGGCGATCCCGAACACGACGAGGAGGACGAGGATCGCGGCGATCACCGCGGGCTGTTGTGCGCTCTGGTCCTGCACGGGGTTCGGGTTCATCAGGTAGTATGTGATCGTCGCCGGGATCGCGCCGGTGATCAGCGCGAGGGCGATCTTCACGAGGTAGTTGAACAGGATGCTCCCGAGGACGGAGCCCACGACCGCCAGGATGATGGGACCGATCGCGCTGCCCGGGGTGTAGTAGATGCCGATGAAGTATCCGATGCTCCCGCCGAGGATTGCGCCGAGGAAGGACATGAACGGCGTCCACAGCTTCCGGCCGAAGAAGGCGAGGAGGATGCCGACGAGGGCGAGGAGACCACCGATGACCAGGAAGGCGGTCGGGGAGAGCGCCACGGGCCGAAACGATGAGACCCCCCGCCTAAAGGTTTTGCGGTGGCATTCCGCGGCCCGCAACGGGCCGCGAGGGCCTCGATTCGAACGGTGCGCCGATGATTGGAAATAGGGGTACAAACGCGTTCCACAATCCCTACGAGCCGACCTCCCGATGCGGCGGCGAGGGGTCACGGTGGCGGCAGAGGGAAGTGGAGGTCCTGTGGATCGAGGAGCGCACGGTCGTCTCGTCGCGGGGCTCGTCGGGGCGGTCGTCGCGTTGGCGGTGTTCGGCGCGGTCGTCTACGCGGTGTGGCCGCGGGCGGGTCCGGTCCCCGCGGGCGTGCCGATGTTCGTCGCGGGATCCGTGGCGTTGGATTCCGGTGCTCCCGCCGCCGGCGCCCTCGTCCGCGTGCGATCCGAGGACGGCGCGACGACGGTCCAGGGGACCACGGGACCGGATGGGCGGTTCAACGTCGGACTCGATCCCCGCCTCCCGACGCGCGTGCTCGCGGAGGTGACGTATCGCGGCGCGGCGGGGCCGTCGGCGGTCGGGTTCCGCTGGAGTCCGCTGCTGGTTACTGGCGGCGCGGTCGACGTCGGCCGTATCGTCCTTCCGGATCCATCGAGCAAGCGACTGACGCTCGTCGGCGGCACCGCCACGAGTCCGGACGGGAGCATCGCGGTCGAGGGCGTGCCGCCCCCGGTCGCCTCTCTGTGGGCCCGTGCCTATGACCCGGACGCGGTCCCGGACCTGTTCCCGGGAGACCTCGCGGAGGGACGCGTGGCGCCCCTCAACTCGTACGGCTTCCTGTGGATCTCCGCACTCGACGGGCAGGGCGATCCCATCGTTCAGGTACACCCGCCGGCAACGGTCCGCATGCGCGTACCCGCGACGCAATGGGTCGACATCGAGGACCTCACGCCCGGAAACGGCGCGATCGATCTCCCCATCTACTCGCTGAACTACGACACCGCCTACTGGGAGCGGGAGCCGGACGGCCGCGTGACGGACGCCGCCGGGAATCCGGTCCCCGAGTTCCTGGAGACCTCGATCCGGAGCGGCACGTACGCGGGCGACGTGTTCGCCGAGTTCCCCGCCGGCCACTTCTCCTGGTGGAACCTGGACAAGACGCCGTCGAACTGCACGACGGACTTCGGCGACGCGGACGATCCCCCGTACCCGACGACCCTCGCGAACGACGGCGCGCGCCACCTCACGATCTGCCGGGCCTGGCTCGGTCGCTGGGCGGACGCGGAGGCGGACGCGAATGTGCCGAACCAGGACCTGTACGACGACGGCCTCGTCGCCCGCGACCCGATCAAGGTCGCGGTGTCGAACTGGGACTGGCGCGACTCCCTGTACCTCAACGCCCTCATCGACCGGAACGACGATGGGGACTGGGCGGACGACGGCGAGTGGGCGGTCCAGAACCTCCTCGTGAGCGTCCCGCCGGGGAAGGGCGGGTATGTGGAGACGGACGCCGTCTGGGATGGACGGACGTGGCTCCGCCTGACGCTGACCGGCTCGAAACTCACGGACTACGTCGGGACGGGCGAATTCGGGATCGGGGAGACGGAGGACTACCCGTTCATCACCCACCGCCTCTCCGTGTACGTGACGGGGAACGGGACGGTCACGAGCGATCCCCCCGGCATCGACTGCCGGTGGGGTTCCGGGACGTGCCTCGCCTCCTTCGTCGACGGCACGGTCGTGGACCTGACCGCGGCCCCGGACCCGGGGGAGAGCTTCATCGAATGGGGCGGGGACTGCGCATCGTACGGGACGAATGCGACGTGCTCGGTCACGATGGACAAGGACCGCCAGGCGTACGCGAGCTTCACCGCGCCGTACTACCGGCTGACGGTGTACATCTGGAACAACAACCAGACGGGATACGGTGGCGGAAACGTCACGAGCGAGCCGCCCGGAATCAGCTGCGGCGGCGGGAATCCCCCGGACCCCGGCGGGACGAGGGGCAACTGCACGGCGGTCTTCCCGCGCGGGACGAACGTGACGCTGACCGCGACGCCGGACCCCGGATGGACGTTCACGGGGTGGGGCGGGGACTGCGCGGGGACGAGCCCGACCTGCATGCTCACGATGAACCGGGACAAGTGGGTGATCGCCTACTTCGCGAAGCCGTGAGGGGCCGTCAAGCTCTTTACCCGCCGCTCGCCTAGGGTTACCGCCGTGAAGGTCGTCATCCTCGACGGGTTCGTGGACGAGCCCTCGAACTTCGGGGTCCCGCCGTTCCTCTCCCCCTACCCGCGGTACCTTGCGGGCGCGGTCCGCGACGCGGGCCACGAGTGGGAATACGTCACGATTGAGCAGGTGCGCGCGGGCCACCCGCTGCGGGGCGACGTCCTCGCGATCATCTCCGGCCCGATCGTCCCGGGCAAGTACCTGCGCGGGATGCCGATCAGCGAGAAGGAGCTCCTGAACCACGCCGCCAATTGGTCGGGCGTGAAGGTCCTCGGCGGTCCCCTCGCGCGCTTCCGGTACTACGGCGAGAACCTCGTGGAGGCGTTCGACTTCATCGCGATCCGGGACCTCGACACCGCCGTGTGCGATTACTTGACCACGGGCGAGTTCCGGAACCGGGACCGGACGATGGACGAGTGGGACCGATGGGCCCTCCTGGGCGCGGACGTGATCAAGCGCCACCCGGATTATCCGGACCCGCTCATCCTCGAGCTCGACACGTCGAAGGGGTGCGTGCGGTACCTGAACGGCGGCTGCTCGTTCTGCATCGAGCCGATGTACGGCGTCCCGAAGTTCCGGCCCGTGGAGACCGTGATCGCGGAGGTCCGTCGCCTCGCGGAGCTCGGGGCCGTGAACTTCCGCCTCGGCGGGCAGGCGGACTTCTTCTCGTACATGGCGGACGGTGTCGGGCAGTCCCTCACGCCGACGCCGAACGTGGCGATGCTGCGCCGCCTGCTGGCGGGGATCCGAGAGGCCGCGCCGAACCTCAAGGTTCTCCACACGGACAACGGCGATCCCGCGATGATTGTCGCGCACCCGGAGGAAGCAACGGCGGGATTGCGCCTCCTGCGGGAGTACGACGGCGGGGGGACGATCCTGTCGTTCGGCCTGGAGACCGCAGACCCCGCGGTGACCGCAGCGAACAACCTTAACATCGACGCGAACGGCTGCTTGGCGGCGATTCGGATTGTGAACGAGATCGGCCGCGAGCGCGGACCGAACGGGATGCCGTGGATCCTTCCCGGGCTGAACTTCGTGACGGGCCTCGACGGCGAGACGCCGAAGACGTTCGAGCTGAACCTTGAGTTCCTGAAGCGCCTCCTTAAGGAGGACCTGTGGGTCCGGCGGATCAACCTCCGCCAAGTCCGGCCCGTGCGGCGGGAGTTCGTGCCGCTCGAGCACCACCACCTGTTCCGGAAGTTCAAGGAGCGCGTGAGGACGGAGGTCGACCACGAGATGCTTAGACGCGTCGTGCCGGAGGGGACCGTGCTCCGCGACGTGTACCTGGAGCTCGCGGAGGGGCACCTCACCCTCGGCCGCCAGGTCGGGACGTACGGGCTCCTCGTGGGCGTGCCGTACGATGTGCCGCGGAACCGGTTCGTCGACGTGAAGGTCACGGGCCATGGGCAGCGTTCCCTCACCGCGGTCGAGTACCCGTTCGACGTGAACCACGCGCCGATGCGCGCGATTGCATCCCTGCCAGGGATCGGGAACAAGCGCGCGGCGCGGATTGTACGGGCCCGACCGTTCGGCTCGTTCTCCGACTTGGCAGCGTCCCTGGACGACCCGCGGGTCGCGGATGGGATCGCGCCGTTCGTCGGGTTCGCTGGCTAGCCGCTCGGGATGGGGCGAAGCCGCCAGAGCGATCCGCCGGACGCGATCAGGACCGTCCCGCAGGCCGTGCATCGAAGGTAGCGCGTCGCGCCCGCCGCCCCGAGGTCTTCCCTTGCGCCGTGATCGCACCGCTCGGGATTCACAGCCAAACTTGCGGACATCATCGCGCCGAGGGACGCCCACCGAACCGTTGACCGTTCACCCGCCGGACGAAGCCGTCTTTCGGCGGCCCTGGCCGCAGAGTCGAAGGTTCTGCACGGGGTCATGAGCGGACCCCTCGTGGATCGGTTGCGCAGATGTGTGCATCTGGCGACGGGAAGCCTCAAGGCCGGGACCGGGCATCCCTGTATTAGGGGAGAAGTGTGAACGGGGTTGTGCTCCTGGTCCTCATGAGCGCGGCGATGGCGCTGTCCGCCGTCGCCGTTCCCGTGACGGACGCGAACGAAGGATCCTTCGAAGTGTGGGTGATCGATCAGTCGGACACGACCGCGGATGGCGGGGGGACGCTGTACGTCTACGACGGACCGTCCCTCGAGGGCCACGCTGCGGCGGCGGCGACGCCGGAGGTCATCGACCTCGGCGGTGCCACTCGGGACGTGTGCCTGGCCCAAACCGGGACCGCGCCGCGGCGGCCGCACATGATCGCATTCAACGCCGCCGGATCGCACGCGATCCTGTCGTTCGTCGCGACGGGACACGTCGCCTTCTTCGACGCCGCCTCACGGGCGCCGGTCGCCTGCATCGACGTCGGGGCACAAGCCCATGCCGCGTTCCCGTCGCCCGACGGGACCTACGTGGTCGTCGCGAATCAGAACGGCAAGCTACTCCAGCGGATCACGACGGGCTATGGCGCAGCCGCGTTCTCGTTGGACGGAGCGGCGACCCTGAACCTCGCGACGTGCACCACCCCGAGCGGCGCGCCCTGCCAGGACGCCGCGATGCGACCGGACAACGCACCGATTTGCCCCGTCGTCGATTCCACGAGCACGTTCACGTTCGTCACCCTCCGGGGCGGCGGGATGCTCGTCGTCGACAGCACGGCGACGCCGATGGCGATCGTCGCAGAGTACGACCGCAGCACGGTCCACGGGAACGGGTGCGGCGGCGTCGAGGCCCGCGGGAAGATGTACATCACGTCCGGCGGCGGCACCCCCGGCAACCCGCTCGAGTTCGACATCTACGCGTTCCCGATGTCCGGGTTCTCCGCGACGCCCGCCCCCCCGAACACCCCGGCGCCCTCGCTCGTCGTGAGCCGGGACGCTGAGGGATTCGTCGACGCCCATGGGGCGGTCCTCACGAAGCACGGCCGATACCTGTGGGTCGGGGATCGCGCGGCGAACAAGATCGTCGTCGTGGACACCGAGACGGACGCGGTCGCGGGCATGTTCGACCTAGCGGGCCCTGTGAGCGCCGACCCCGCACCCGATCTGATGGTCATCTCGCCGAGCGGGAACCGCGTGTTCCTCGCGCTGAGGGGACCCAATCCGCTCACCGCGAATGTCGGCGGTGTGAACAACGCGGTAGGGAGCACGCCCGGCTTGGGCATCGTGCGGGTGGAGCAGGGAGGCGCACGTGGCGTTCTCCAGGCAATCGCCCCGATCACCCACGTGGACGCCGGAGGCGTCGAACGGGCGGACCCGCACGGGATCGCTCTCCGGACGAGCTAGCGGGCAAGCTTAATACGCGGAGGCGGGTCGCCCGCCTGTGCCGAGCGAAACCGCCGTCGCGTGCCGCGAGGTCGTGAAGCGGTTCGGCGAGATCGAGGCCCTCCGCGGCGTTTCCCTCGAGATCCCGCGGGGCGTCACGTTCGGACTGCTCGGCCCGAATGGCGCGGGGAAGACGACGCTCCTCCGCGTGTGCCTGGGGCTTACCGGGCCGACGTCGGGGAGCGCCGTGGTGCTCGGCGAGAAGATCCCGCCACGATCCGTCGTCCCGAAGATCGGGTACATGCCACAGGATCTGGCGGTGTATCTCGACATGACCGTCGGGGAGAACCTCGCGCTCTTCGGCCGCCTCGTCGGAATGGAAGAAGATGCAATCGAGTCGCGGACTGCGGATGTGCTCGAGCTCGTCGAATTGGCGGGGCGGCGGGACAGCCTCGCGTCCACGCTCTCCGGCGGGATGCGGCGTCGCACCTCGCTCGCGATGGCTCTCCTCCACGACCCGGACCTCCTCCTGCTCGACGAGCCGACGGTCGGCGTCGACCCGGAGCTGCGCGCGTCCTTCTGGTCGTACTTCGGGGGCCTCACGAAGCGCGGGAAGACGGTCGTGATCACGACGCACTACATGGAGGAGGCGTCGCGCTGTGACCTTGTCGCCCTTCTGCACCAGGGGCGTCTGCTCGCGCGGGGTGCGCCGGCGGCGATCAAGTCGCGGACCAACGCCGCCAATCTGGACGATGCGTTCCTCACCCTCGTCCGGGAGGCGAAGGCGGCATGAACATCCGCCGAACGTTGGCGGTGGCGCGGAAGGCGCTCTCGCAGTTCCGCCACGACCGCCGCACGCTCGGGTTCATCGTCGCGATGCCCCTCCTGATGGTCGTCGTCTTCGGCTACACGTTCGGCGGCGAGGTCCACAACGTCCGCACGCTCGTCGTGAACGACGACGCCGGGTTCATGGGCGTCACCGTCGCGGACCGGCTCTTGGAGAACATCACGGGAGACACGCTGTCTTTGGTCTCATGGACGGGTTCTGGATCGCCAAGGGACGAAGTCGCCGCCGGGCGCGCGTGGGCCGTGATCACGTTCCCTGCGAACTTCACGGAGAACCTCTTGACGGGGAACGATACCGCCACGATCGGGCTCATCCTCGATGGTTCGTCGCCGCCAATCGTGTCCGCCGTCCTCGGCAAAGTTCGTGCGTCGATCGAGAAGACGTTCGCTTCGGGGGGCTCGCCCGGTCTTTCGCTGGACCGGGATTACGTGTACGGCTCCGAGGACACGCGGTTCATTGATTCCTTCGCGCCCGGGGTCGTCGCGTTGGCGGTGCTCATGGTCACGACGATCTTCTCCGTGATCATGGTCGTGCGGGAGAAGTCGGGCGGGATGCTCGAGCGGCTGTTCGCGACGCCCCTGAAGCCCGTGGAGCTCGTGTTCGGGCTCGCCCTCGCGTTGGCGGTGATCGCGTTCGCGCAGAGCGTCGTCGTCCTCAGCGCCGCGATCCTGCTCTTCCAGATCAAAGTCGCCGGGAGCATCCCGCTCGCGTTCGGCGTCCTCCTCCTGTTCGCGATCGGGAACCAGGGCCTCGGGATCATGCTGTCCTCCGCCGCCAAGAATGAACTGCAGGCGATTCAGTTCGTGCCCCTCATCCTGTTCCCGTCCCTCCTCCTCACGGGCGTGTTCTTCCCGCTCGAGGCGATCCCGTCCGCGTTCCGCCCGTTCTCGTACGTCGTACCGCTGACGTACGCGTCGGACGCGCTCCACAGCATCATGCTCCGCGGGTGGGGGATCGTGGAGATTGGAGTCGACGTCGTCGTTCTGCTCGTGTACGACGTCCTAACACTCCTCGGGGCGGCCGTGTTTGTCCGCCGCCAAGCGTGAACCTCCAAGGGGCCCCCGACGGATTCCGAGTCGGGCTGGATGGATGCATGACCAGTTGCGACGGAACGACGGGCGGGCGGTCAGAGACGACGGACCCTCGGTAGGGCCCGCCGGGCAGCCGCCTGGCGACCTCGGACGGCTGGACATGCCTGCGGATGGCTGCGGCCCCCCGACGGGCAACTGCCCGCCAATCACGGACGACTGGGGAGGACGGAGGGCAGGTGTTCGGACCCGAGGGGCAGGCATCCGTAGGGTACGGACAACCGGGGAGGACCTTCGGACGGTCACAAAGACACGCATCGCAGCTGTCCGGCGTCGACGGGCAAGTGGCCGAACCGCCGTTGCGTTTGTCCGGCGAGCCATCAGGATCAGGGACCAGGACGTCGATCTCGACGCCGGGCTCAATGTCAAGGCTTCGATCTCACGGCGATGAGCCGAAGATCTTCTTCGCCTTCTCCGCAACCCCTTCCATGTCCACGGTGGTCATCCGCTTCCGGCCGAGGATGTGCTCCTTCACGTTCTCGTCGTCATACTTCATCACGTCGATCACGGTGGGGACGCGGATCGCGTCCCCGATCGCCGCCACGGTCCGGACGGGGACTGTGCCGACGATCTTCTCCCACATCGTGACGTCCTGGACACCGACGAGCGCGCTCTGGATGTCCGTCTGCTCCTTCAGGGAGAGGATGAGGCGGTTCGCGAGCTGGCTCCGGATCTCGGAGTCGATCCGCGTCGGCCGCTGGTCCACGAGCGCGAGGATGAGCTTGAACTTCCGGGTCTCCCGCGCGAGCTGCGCGAACTTCGTGTACCGCGCGACCTCCGGGTCGAGGAACTTGTGGGCCTCCTCGAGAAAGACGATCAGGGAGCGCTCCTCCGCCCGCTCCGTGTACTGGTCGTACAGCCGGTGGGCGAGGACGTTCGCGACGAAGAGGTACGTGGACGTCTCGCCGCCGAACTCGCCGAAGTCGAGGACGATCGACTTCCCCTGGCGGATGAGACCCATCATCTGCTGGAACGCGTCCTTCCCCTCGCGGAGGAACGGGAGGCGCATGATCCGGTTCATCCGCCGCTTGAGCGCGTTCAGGGACATCTCGTGGACGAGCGCCTCGCCGAGCTGCTCGACCGTCGCCTGCTGGATGGCGGTGATCAAGTCCTGGTTTCCCTTGTGCTGGTTCACCGCGTAGATCGTGTCGACCATCGCCGGGCTCAAATCTTGGAGCGCGACGATCAGGTCCTCCGGCTCAATCTCCCGCGGGTCGAGGATGAACGGGTGCGCCTCCCGGTTCTTCGGGTCGAGGGAGAAGATCTCGACCTTCTCCGGGAAGTAGTACTTCAGCCCCTTCGTGTCGTCCGCGCGGCTGTACACGCCGTACTCGCCGACCATGTCGAAGATCAGGACGGAGCCGACGTCCTTCGCGAGGATCGCGAGGCACACGAGCTTGTTCAGGATCGACTTGCCGGCGCCCGTGCGCCCGTAGATCGCGAACGGCTTCTCGACGAGCTTCGCGAAGTCGATGTGCACGAAGTACGGTTCGATCCCGCGGATCGTGCCGAGCGGGACGCTCGTGTCCGTGATCTCGTAGATCACGTCGACGTCCTGTTTCGCGGCGTGGCGGGCCTCCGAGAAGTACGGCGGGATCGTCTGCGGCTCGGACAGGTCGCCGCTCTCCTTCTCGATGAGCTGGATTGGCTTGAGGAGGGCTTTGCTGTAGAAGATCGGCCCGCCGTACCCCTCGTGGGTCCCTCCCCCCGGGATGATCGCGTCCCGGAATTCGGCGCCCGCCAATCGCTCGGCGATGTCCATCTCCTGGTTCACGATGTCGTCGACCAGGCAGTAGAAGTCGTACTGCTGCCCCTCCACGATCACGGGGTACCCGATGCGGAGGGCCTCCGGGTTCTCGAGCTGGAGCTTCACCTGCAGCCCTTCCTTGACGGAGCCGGCAATCACCTCGCCAATCTTCACTTCAAGTCCCTCGCGACACGGTCCAGGTGCTCGTGAAACGCCCCGTGGCGGCGTCCCTCCATCTGCGTGAGCCCCGCCGCCACCTCGCCCACGGACATCCCGAGGTGCGCGCACTGCTTGAGGATTTCGTCCTCGAGGAACTCCCGGTGTTGCCGGATCAGCACCGCCAACCGGTGCGCCTCGATCAGCGCGAACGGGTATCCGAGGCTGAGCCCGCTCTTCGAGTGCGCCGCCAAATGCGAGAAGACGAAGTCCGGGTCGTCGCGGAACGTGCCCACATCGACGCGGAACCACTTCGGCGCCTGCGGGTGGAGCCGCGCGAAGTACACGTCCCCGTACAGGATGTCCCGCTTCTGCTCCTCGAACGCCCTCGGGGCGCGCACATATCCCATGCCGTTCACGCCCTGTAGATACTGCTCGTCCGGGAGGGAGCGGCCGAACGCATGGAGCATGGAATCCTTCGACACGCCGATGAGGATGTTCCCGTTCGCCTCGCACGCCGCGACGACGTCCTCCAAGTGGTCGAGCTCCTTCGGCACCGCCATCAGGCTCCCGTCGAGCGCGAGGACGACGCCCTTGTGCTCCCGCGCGACCTTCAGGGCGAGCTCGCCCTCTAGGTGTTTTCGGAACTCGTTCACCATCTCCTTCTGTTGCTCGTCGCGATGGCTCGTCGCGTCGAACAGCTTCCGGTGCAGGTCGCTCTGCTTCTGCACGATATCCTCCCACACGGACACGACGATCGCGCGGTCCACAATCACCGGCGGCTGCGGATGGAAGCCCTCTTCTCCGAGCGAGTATGGGATCGCGGCGGCGCGGGCGACCGCAAGCCACATGCTGCCGAGGTTGTACAGGAAGGAATACGAGCCGTCGACCGCCACGAGGTCCGCGGGCACATCCGCGGGTCGAATTGGGTGGATGTCGAGCGCCTCCGGCTCCGTCCGGGCGTCGCGGAACCGGACCATCAGGTCGAGGGCCTCCCGGAGGTCGTCCCGGACGCTCACGCGATCACCCCCGCCCGCGACACGCCGTCCGGCGTCATGTCCACGCGGATCCGCGCGGGGAACCGGTCCGCGACTTCCGTCAGGTGCGTGATCAGGATCACCTTATCGAAGAACTTTCCCATGTCGAACAGCTTCTCCACGAACAGGTCCCGCGAGACCTCGGTGTCGAGGGATCCGAGGTCCGCCTCATCGAGAAACAACGTCTTCATTCGGCCATAGGTGCGGCCGACCTGGGGCATCGACGCGAGCTCCCGCGCAATCGCGAACCGGAGGGCCGCGTTGATCTGCGTCTTCTCGCCGCCGGAGAACTCGCCGACGTCGTGCCACCGCCCGTCCACGCCGAGGACGAGGATCCGGATCCCGTGCCCCTTCGCCTCCTCGTACGTCTCCAGTTTGACCTGCGAGAACCGCCCGTCGGTGAGGTCCGCGAGGTTCCGCGACGCCTCGATCTCGAGCGCAGGGAGGAGCTGGTTGATCGCGTACATCACGACGCCTTTCTTATGGAACACCTCGTTCTTCAAGATGGACAGGACTTCGCGGTCTGCGATCAAGTCCATGAGCGCCTTCGCGACGGAGTCGATCTTGGCGGCCTCCGACTCCGTGTCCGCGATCCGGGCCCGGAGGCCCTTCGTCTCTCCCTCCTTCGTGTATAGAGACTGGCGGACCCCGTCCACCTCCCGCTTCGTCGCGTCGAACGCCGCTTTGGCGGCGATGTAGACCTGCTCGTCTTTCTGCATGGCCTCGAGCTTCTTCACGAGCGCGTCGAGGTCCGCGCGCACCCGCGTATGCTCTTCCTGGAGGAGCTGCATCCGTCCGGTCGGGTCGCCGATCGCGTCCAACTCCTTGCGGAACCGCTCGAAGTCTTTCCGCTTCGCCTCCATCGTGGGGACGGTCTCGCGAAGCTCTCCGAGCCGCACCTTCGCCTCGTCCGTGAACGCGATTTCGCGGATCTTGCGGTCGAGGACCTCGAACTCGTCCTTCAGCTCCCGACGGCGGCCCTCGTGCGCCTCGTCCTCCTCGCGGATCTGGCGCTTGACCTCCCCGATCCGCTCCTCGATCTCCGAGAGGACGAAGGAGTCGCGGTTGATTCGCGACGTCCGCCCTTGGACGCCGGTCAACTCGGTCTTGGCGGTCTCCCGCTCTTGGTGCAGCGCCGCCAAGAGGTCTGTGCGGCCCTTGAGCCACTCGAGCTCCTTCTCGATGCGGGCGACGCGCTCCGTCAACGCGCCCTCCGAGCGGAGGAGGGAGAACGCCTCCTCCCCCGGGACGTCCGTGGTCAGCTTCGCGACCCGCTCTTCCTGCTCGAACAGGGAGTGCTTCATCTGTGCGAGCCGTCGCTCGTGCTCGCGCTCGAGCTTCACCCACTGCTCCTTCTTCCCCTCGAGTTGCTGCTGGAGGATCGTGGCCCGCTGCTGGAGGTCGCGGAGCCGTTCCGCCTCCTCGCGGAGCCGATCGAAGTCCGCGGTCTCCGCCGCCAATCCCGCGATCTTCTCCCGGAGCGCCTTCGCCTGCCCCGCTTTCCCTTCGAGCGCCGCGAGTTTGGCGGTGAGGTCCGTCAGCCGCGCGGCCCGGTCGCTGGCGGTGCGGCTCGCCCCCGTGAACTCGTCGTGCTTCGCCTCGAGCCCCTTGAGTCCCTCCTGCATCTCCTTCAGTCTGGCGGTGAACTCCGCCTCGCGGGAGCGCTCGTTGGCAACGGCGGTTTCCAACGCCGCCAACTCCTCGCGAAGCGCAGGAAGTCGCTCGATCCGCTCCTTTCGCGTCGTGATCTCCGCTTCCTTCGCTTTCGTCTCCGCCTCGACGACCGCCAACCGCTCCGCTGCCAATCGCGCGGCCTTCTCAAACGTCTCCAGCCGAAACAGTTTCTGGAACACCGCCAATCGATCGGACCCGCTCGCGGCCCCGAGCCCCTTCATCTCCTCCTGCCGCACGAACGTGCTGTTCCGGAACCCGTCGTAGTCGAGGCCGACGACGTCGAGGATCGCCTTCTCCTTCTCCGGGATCGTGCCCGGGATGATCCGGCCGTCCTCCGTGAGTTCGAGGAACGTCTTCCCGCTCGTCTGGAACCCGCGGCGGACCTCGTACGCCTTCCCGCGCTGGCGGAACGTGACGCGCACATGCCCGCCCGGCTTGCACAAGTCCTCGATCTTCGCGTTCGCGGGCGGGTCCGTCCGGGTCGTCCGCTTGTACAGCGCGAACGTGATCGCGTCGAGGATGCTCGTCTTCCCGGAGCCGGTCTTTCCCGTGATCACGGTGAACTGCCCGGGGAACCGGACCGGCGGCGTCCGCTCCAGGTACCGCATGAAGCCGTGCATCTCGACCTCCTCGATCACGAATCCCTCGCCCGTCTCCGGGACGGGAGCCGTGGTTGGCGCGGGGAGCGTGTCGTCCTCCGCGAGCCGGTCCGCGGCCTTCACGCGACCGCCTCCTTGAGGATCTGCTCACCCTGCGCTTCGATCGCCGCTTTCCGCGGGTGCTCTTTGTAGTGCGCGTCCACGTACCCGCGGAGGAGGCGCATCGGGTCCATCGTGAACTCCTCGACGACGCGGAAGTCCTTCCGCTGGATCAGCCACTTCGCCTCGTAGTGGAACGCGCCGTGGAGCTTCTCGTCGATCCGCCGCTGCTCGACCTTCGGGCGGAGCGCCTCCGGGAGCGTGACCTCGAGGCGGACGAGCGCGTCCGTCGGGTCGTCGGGAAGCGCCGCCAGGATTTTGGCGGTGGGGTCCTCGTCGAGGCCGACGGTCACCGCCACGTGGACCATGCGGCGCGTCGGGAGATCAACGAACTCCCACTTCGCCTTGGCGGCGTCGAGTGCGAGGAACCCCTTCGCCTCGTCCCGCTCGCCCCAGTCGATCCGCTCCGGTGCGCCCGTGTACACGATCCGGTCGTACAGCGCCTGGTGGCGGTGGATGTGGCCGAACACCGCCAGGTCCATGTTCGGCGGGAACATGTCCCGCGTGAACGTGAATTCGTCCGGGACGACCTCATATCCGGACTCCGTCGGTCGCGCGCCCTCGATCCAGAAGTGGCCGTACACGATCCGCCGGTCGACGTCGAGTTTCGCGGCCTCGTCCGCGATCCACTCCCGCCAGAGGGCGCGGGACATCTCGTACGCCTGCTCCCGGGAGACCTCCTCGTTCAGCCGCTCCCGCATCCGCTTGACGATCTCCTCCGGGTGCATGTACGGGAGGAGGACGAAACCGACCTTCGCACCGCCCAACGCGCGGACCTCGGTCGCGGGCTCGCGGAAGATCTTGACGTGGCGGTAGCCGCGGAAGTCGTCGAGGCTCGTCCCGCGGGCGAACGCGCGCGGTTGGTCGTGGTTCCCCGCCAACAGCCAGACCTCGATGCCCGCCTTCCCGAGGGGCTCGATCACGTCCCGCCGGACGAGCTCGCGGAACACGGGCGCGACGTGCGTCCGGTCGAACAGGTCCCCGAGGACGCAGAACAGCTTCGCCCCGTTCTCGATCGCCCACTTCGCGGCGGCGACGAAGTTCCGGTGGAGGTCGAGGGCGCGGGCCCCGACGCCCGTCTCCGGGTCCACGAGGAACCCGAACGAGATGCCCTCGTGGACGTCCCCCACGCACACGACGTCGGCCATCAGCCCGGTCATCCCTCCATTCCGCCTAAGGCTTCGCACTGACTCTCGGTTGCGTGTCGCGTCCCTCGGCGTTTCAGGGGAGGTCATGGGAGATAGCGGGGCTCTCCGGGTGGGTGAAAGTTTCGCGTGGAGGCAACACAAAGCGCCTCGGCGGGCGCACCCTTATGACTCCAAGCTAGATTGCCTCATGCGATTGGCCATGGGTGCCTGGGGATACGGGATATTCGAGGATGATGTGGCGCTTGATGTTCGAGGCGACTTCGAAGAGGCGGTCAACGGGGGTGCTAGCATAGAGGAGGCGAGTGCTGTGATTCTGGGAGAGTACGCGGAGGAGTTGGAGGACGTGGATGATGGGCCAGTCGTCTATCTCGCCTTGGCGGCTCTCCAGGTTGAACGGGGACGTGTCCAGGATCCGATTCGTCGGGAAGCCTTGCGTGTGATCGACGAAGGCACGAACTTGCCTCGGTGGGAGGACGCCGGGGAAGAGGCCCTGACAGCCCGGAAGAGGGTCTTGGACGACCTTCGGACGGCTCTAGCCCGGTAGCGGAGGCATGACCTCGTGCCCGGCGAAGGTCCCTTTCTCTGGCTCTCGAAGAGCGGCCCGCCCGCGGGGTTCTGGAACGTCCCGCCCGGCGGCATGTGCGTGTGCGCGTTCCTGTTCGTGAAGAAGGACGGGAAGATCCTGCTCGGGAAGTACGCGGACGACCCGAAGTGGGAGGAGCTCGCGGGCCTCGACGCGGGACGCCGGCAGAGGCACGGGAAGGGCCTCACGGTCCCCGCCACGCACCTGAAGTTCGGCGAGGACCCGCGGGACGCTGCCCGGCGCGTCGGCGAGCAGGCCCTCCGGATGCCCGGCATGCGCTACTCGGAGCCCCGGGTGGAGATCGATGCGTACGCCTCGAAGGACTTCCCGGGCAATGAGCACGCGGACCTCTGGTTCCTCGTGGAGGCGGCGCCGCCAACAGCGGGCGATCCGCCGGTGCCGCCGTGGTACGCCGAGCTCGCGTGGCACGACCCGCGGACGACGCCCGCGAGAGCGTACGCCCGCGGCCACGAGGACGTCGTCGCCCGCTGGCTGTCCCGCCGGCCGTAGTTTCACCGCTCCCCATGGCATAGGTTCATGTCCCGGCCCTGTGATGCCTCCGGCCCCAGGGGGAGTATGAATGGTGCAATCGAAAGAAGGCAGCATCGTGCACGTGGAAATCCATTCGAACGACCCGCCACGGACGAGGGAGTTCTTCGCGAACGCGTTCGGATGGAAGTTCCAGGACGTCCCGGAGATGAACTACATGCTTTGGGAGGCGCCCGACAAGCCCGCAGGCGGCCTCCAGAAACCGATGGAGGGGCGGGGCCCCACGGTCCTGAACTACCTCTTGTCGAAGGAGATCAACGCGGATCTCGGGCGGGTCCAGCACCAGGGGGGCTTGGTCCTCGTGCCGAAGTCCGAGATCCCGAACATGGGCTGGTTCGCGATCTTCCAGGAACCCGGCGGCACCGTCCACGCCTTGTACCAAGACATGCCGAAGCCTCCGGCACCCCGGAAGGCCGCGGCGCGGAAGTCCGCCGCAAAGAAGGCGAAGGCCCGGAAGAAGAAGTAGGGCGTCAGCCTTAACCGGATTCCGCGGAATCCGAGGGCGTGCCCGAGGTCCGCACGTTCGGTCACGGGACGGAGCGCCCGCGCGCGATTGCCGTCGGCTGCGGCGGCGCCGGCTGCAACACCCTCCGAGCGATTCCGCCGGACGCGGGTGTCGAACGGCTGGCGGTGAACGATCTCCCCCATCCCTCAATGGCCGGTGTCAAGCGCCGTCTTCTCATGTCCAAGGAGGGTCTCCGCGGGATCGCGGCGATGGACGAGCAGGCGGTGAAATCCCTCGCGACGACCGCGGAGCAGTCGGTCGCGGTCGAACTCGCGGACGCGGACTTCGTCGTCCCGATCGCGGGCCTTGGCGGTGAGATGGGGAGCTGGGGGGCGAGCCTCGTCGCCCGCGTGGCGGGGCTGAAGGGGGCGACGACCTTGGCGG
>Ga0209751_10000030_pt1 | contig 141358 bp, 109 predicted proteins | sample RifCSP13_1_FD_184019 | JGI IMG/M metagenome (GOLD analysis project Ga0209751, IMG submission 184019) | Soil microbial communities from Rifle, Colorado - Rifle CSP2_sed 13_1 (SPAdes) (version 2) | ecosystem: Environmental > Terrestrial > Deep subsurface > Rock core/Sediment | place: Rifle...
CCTCTGGGAGGGGAGGGACGGACCCAAGATCCCTCGCTGGATCTTGTGGCTGGGGGTTCCAGTGGCGATCGTCGGGCTGGTATGGGCGGTTCAGAGTTGGGCGCGGCTGGAAGAGATCACCGGGACTTTCGGCCAGGTCATCGTCCAGTGGTGGGAGAGCGTCGGTTCGGCCTGGCGCCTCGGACGGGCCGCGGCCGGGTCGGACACGCTCCAAGCGACGCTGGGCAAACTCCCGGAGGGCCTACAGCTGCCATTCCTCGTGGGCTACGGCCTGGTGCAACCCTTTCTTCCAGCAGCGATCGCCACACCCGGCAATGCCCTATGGCAGATCATTGCCATCCTGCGCGGCCTGGGTTGGTTCGCGTTGATCCCTCTCTTGATCTACGGCAGCGTCGCCGCGATCAGCAAGCGAGGCTGGAGGAGCCTGGAAGCCTATCTGGGCATCCTGATCTGGGTGACGGCTTTGCTCGCATCGTATCGGGCGCCGGGGTATCAGTGGGACAATCCTCGCTACCGTGCGGTTTTTCTGGCCGCCCAGGCCTCCTTGGCGGGTTGGGCGTGGGTGGTCTCGCGCTCCGAGCACTCTCCGTGGTTGAAGCGGATCTATGTGAGTCTCGGGCTGGCGACCGTGCTCGTGCTCGACTGGTATCTCGGCCGACGTATCGCCTTCCCCAGCCTCAGTCTGGAGGGGACTTTGGCCGTCACGACGGTGGCGATTGCCGCCTACATCCTGATCAGTGTCTATCGGGACCGGCGGGCCGTGTCGACCGCCCAATCCCCGGGCACACCGCCGGATGTATAATTCAGCGGCTGAATTTCAGGCCGCTGAGAGGTCGAATGGCTAAAGCGCTGATTACGGGGATCACCGGCCAGGATGGGTCCTACTTAGCGGAGTTGCTCCTCCATAAGGGCTATGAGGTACATGGGCTCATCCGCAAGTCCAGTACCTTCAACACCGATCGAATCGACCACATCTACCAGGATCCTCACGACCCGAACGCGCGGCTCTACCTGCACTATGGTGACATCACGAATTCGGAACAGCTGACCAACCTCGTCTACAACGTGCGCCCGGATGAGGTCTATCACATGGGTGCCCAGTCTCACGTCATGGTCAGCTTCGAGATGCCCGAATACACGGGAAACGTAACCGGATTGGGGGTCACCCGCCTGCTGGAGGCGGTCCGCCGCAGCGGGATCCAGACCCGCGTGTATCAAGCCTCATCCAGCGAGATGTTCGGCGATGCCCCGGCTCCACAGAACGAGACGACGGTCTTCCGGCCCCGCAGTCCCTACGCCATCGCCAAGGTCTACGCCCACTGGATGACGGCCAACTACCGCGAGGCCTACGCGCTGTTTGCCGTGAGCGGGATTCTGTTCAACCACGAGAGCCCTCGCCGTGGTCCGACCTTTCTATCGCGCAAGGTGACGCGGGCGGTGGCCCGGATCAAAGCCGGATTGCAGCAGAAGGTCTATCTCGGGAACCTCGATGCCCGCCGGGATTACGGTTACACGCCCGAGTACGTCGAAGCGATGTGGATGATGCTCCAGCAGGACGAACCACGCGACTACGTGATCGGGACCGGGACGGCTCCTACCATCCGCGAGTTCGTCGAGGAGGCTTTCTCGTACGCCGGGCTGGACTGGCGTGAGCATGTGGAAGTGGATCGACGTTACTTTCGGCCGACGGAGGTCGACCTGCTCCAAGCTGACGCCTCCCTGGCCCGCAAGGAGCTCGGCTGGCAGCCGAAGATCACCTACAAGCCGTTGGCCCGCATCATGGTCGACGCCGATATGCAGGCGGCGGGGCTGACGCCCATCGGGGAAGGCCTGCGAATCCTCGACTCCAACTTCGATAAGTGGCACCGCTGGGATACCGGAGTCACGGCGGTGATCAACCACGCCGGCCGGGGCGTGGATTAACCGAAAGGGTCGTCGGCCGCAGGGCTGGCGCGCCTCGTCGGCACCATCGGCCGCCAGGGGATTCCCGTGAAGATCTCCCTTGTCATTCCCGTTTACAACGAAGTCGAGAGCGTCCCCCACCTGCACCGGGCGATCCGGGAGGCGCTGGGGGAGCGCGACCATGAGGTCATTTACGTCGATGACGGATCCACCGACGGCAGCGTGGAGGCCCTGGAACGCCTGGTGAAGGAGGATGAGAGCGCCACTCGGCTCGTCGTCCTGCGCCGGAACTTCGGGCAGACGGCGGCCCTGGCGGCGGGAATCGACCATTCGTCCGGGGAAGTCATCGTCATGCTCGACGCCGACTTGCAGAACGATCCCGCCGACATCCCTGCGCTGTTGCAGAAGATCGATGAAGGCTTCGACGTCGTCTCGGGATGGCGCGTCGACCGCCAGGATGCGGCCGTGACGCGGCGCATTCCCTCTCGAGTCGCCAACTGGCTGATCTCGCGAATTACCGGGGTCCACCTGCACGACTACGGTTGCACCCTGAAAGCCTACCGGCGCGAGGTGCTGGAGGGATTCCACTTGTACGGTGAGATGCACCGGTTCATTCCAGCCTATGCCGGCGGGGTTGGGGCGCGCATCGTCGAGGTCCCGGTGCGGCACCATGCACGCCGCTTTGGTCGGGCTAAGTACGGGCTGGAACGCACACTGAAAGTCGTGCTGGACCTGTTCACGGTGAAGTTCCTCACCAGCTACGCCGCCAAGCCGATCTACATCTTCGGAGGCACCGGGCTTGCCATGATCGGTGCCAGCCTGGTGGCGCTGGTGGTCCTCATCGCTCGCCGTCTCATGTACGACGAGCACATGATTCGGTCTCCCGTACTTCTCCTGAGCGTCATGCTCTTCATCCTCGGCACGGAGGCGATCCTGATGGGTCTGCTGGCCGAGCTCACCGTCCGGACCTATCACGAGTCGCAGGCCAAGCCGACCTATTCCGTGCGCCGCGTGGTCAACTCGCCTCACGAAACTGAATGAGCCGGCTCCTGCGAAAAACCGACCGGAAGCTGATTGTCCGTATTCTCGGGTCGGTGGCCTCGCTGTTCCTGTTGGTCTACCTGATGAGCCAGCAGGGATGGGACGAGATCCTGGCCGCCATCCGGCGCATCCCCACGGCCAATATGGTGGTGGTGTTGTGTTTGCTCTTCGTCTCCAGGATCGCCATCAGCGCCCGCTGGTACACGCTGCTCCGACTCGCTGACCCGACGATCCCCTTCCGCGAAGCGCTGCGCCTGACTCTGGTGGGCCTGTTCGCGGCGAATTTCCTGCCGACCACGGTCGGGGGAGATGTGGTGCGGGCGGCCGGAGTCGTACGGATTTCCGTGAACCCGGTCGCCAGCACCGCTTCGATCGTCGTCGATCGACTGGTCGGCATGCTCGGCATGTTCATGATTCTCCCGATCGGGCTGGGTGAACTCGGGTCTTGGCTCCAGGGAGCACAGCGGGGAGGAGGGCTTATCCCGCCGGCCGTGCTCGGGCTGGCTGCCGGGCACGCGCCGACGAGGTGGCGGACGAGGATCGCCAAGTGGCGGGAGGTCCTGGGGAGGTTCGTCCAGTCGTTTCAACTATGGCTTCGTCGGCCCACGGTGCTCATCGTGGCGTTGGGTTTTACCTGGGTCCACATGCTCTGTCTTTTTGGCGAGATCTGGGCCTTGCTGCAAGGCATGGGCGAAGTGCAGTCCATGACGACGATCGGGGGGTTGTGGAGTCTTTCCTACTTCGTCACCCTCATCCCCGTATCGATCAACGGCCTGGGTCTGCGGGAACTTTCCGTCACGTACATCTTCTCCGAGCTGGCGGGTATCCCGATCCAAACGGCGCTGACGCTGGCCCTGATCCTGCGAACTCTCGACTTGTTGGTCAGCCTCCCCGGCGCGATCCTGATCCCAACCTTGCCGTCCAACCGGCCGGAAGGCAGCCGAGTGGGTGAGTGAGCGGCCCGACGACCGTTTCGGCCGAGGACGGCAACGGCGCTGGTTTCCTGAGGAGGCGCAACCTGGCGGCCTTCACCTGGTTGTTGGCCGTCGCCGCCCTGGCGCAGCTGGCACTGCAGGCGAATGGCAGCGGGGTCCTGCAGATTTCTCCCAGGTGGCAGGCGACTCTGGTTGCCGGAGCGGTCGTTCTGGCCGTTACCGGCGTGGCGCTGTTGTTCCTGAGGCGCATTCCGACACCCGGCGTTGTGGTCGGGGCGGGGAGGCGGATCGACGGCGCCGTCGGGAGGCGAGGTCTCAGCCTCGGATGGATGGCCATCATCGCGGCCATCTTCCCCTTGGCTGTGTTCGGACCGACCGGTCGATACCTGGAGGGGATCTTTCCGCGGCTGTTGCTCTTCTGGTTGGTCATCCTCCTGCTCTCCATCCTATTGCGCAGCTGGTTCCCAGAGACTCGCTGGGAGCATCTGCTGCTCGCGGCCGCGGTCGGCTACGCTCTGTTCCTACGGGCCCTGGCCTTCGTACCTGAGGTCTCCGCCTATCCTTTTTCCCTCGGGTGGTCGGAGGCCAGCCGCTACTACTATGCCTCGCTGTTCGATGCCGAGTCCATTTACGGCGTCCAGGTCCATCCTTCCGAGCTTCACCCGACGCGTTACCTCCTCCAATCGCTCCCGTATTTCGTCGCGAACTTCCCATTGTGGTTCCACCGCCTGTGGCAAGTTGTGCTGTGGTGGCTGCTTCCTGTGGCGACGGCCGCCCTCTTGGTCGCCAGGCATCGCCTTGCAGGACCTTGGATTCGGCTGCTGGTCGGGGGATGGATCGTGCTCTATCTATTCCAGGGGCCGGCCTACTACCACCTGCTGGTCGCTGTCGTCATCATTCTCGCCGGCTTCGATGTTGAGCGCCCTTGGAGGTCGACCTTGTTCGTCGTGGCGGCCTCCGTCTGGGCCGGCCTCAGCCGGGTCAACTGGTTTCCGGTTCCGGCGCTGCTGGCGGGCTGCTTGTACGTCCTCGAAGGTCCGCCCGGAGGGCGCTACTGGCGAGTCCTGCGTTGGCCTCTCGCCTGGGCCGTTCTCGGGACGCTGGTGGCTCTGGCTTCTCAGGGCGCCTACGTTCGGTTCACGGGCATCCAGGTCGACCGGTTCGCCTCGAGCTTCTCGTCCGAGTTGCTTTTCTATCGGCTCCTCCCGAACGCGACCTATTCCTTGGGGATTCTCCCGGCGACCCTCCTGGCGAGTGCGCCGCTCTTGCTCAGTCTGTGGTGGTCTCGATCGATCTGGCAGGGGCGGCTCGATCAGGCGAGCCAAGGATTCCTGGTGGTAGCGATTCTGGCGCTCGGCGCGGGTGGACTGCTTGTTTCGTTGAAGATCGGCGGGGGCAGCAACCTGCACAATCTGGACGCCTACCTTGTGTTGCTACTGCTGGTGGGGTCTTCCTTGTTGCTGCGAGACTCGCCAAGCAACCTCGTCCAGGGATTCGAGGCCTCGTTGCCGCCACTCCGTCAGACGGCCCTGCTCGTTGCGATCCCCGTGGTGTTTGCCGTCGCGGCGGCGGGAAGATGGCTGCCGCACGATTTTGCTGCGGCTGAAACTTCGCTCAGACGTATCCGGGACAAGGTCGAGGAGGTCGGCGGCGAAGGAAAGAGGGTTCTCTTCATCTCGCAGAGGCACCTGCTGACTTTCGGGATGATTGAGGGCATCCCCCTCGAACCGGAGTACGAGACGGTGTTCCTGATGGAGATGGCCATGTCAGGAAACCGGGCCTACCTCGATCGCTTCCACGAGTTGCTGCAGGAGCAGGCGTTCGGCTTGATCGTGACGGACCGTCTCGGGACGACGTTGCAGGGTCGCAGTCACAACTTCGGTGAGGAGAATGACGCCTGGGTGAAGGAAGTCTCGATCCCCATCCTCTGTTCCTACCAATGGATCGACCGGCTGGAGCAACCACCGGTCGATCTGCTGGTTCCCAGGGAAGAAGGATCGGCCTGCCCTGGTTGATGGAATGTGACACGCGTCGTGATCGAGAGAACGGTGACGCGATCGGACGCCGCGTTTCAAGTTGAGCGGTGGACGGAGGACGAGCTGGTGGGGATGGTCACACGATCGATGAGATTGGGGTCTGGGCGCTCGTCGGCGACTCGTCATCCGCGTCGGTGGCAGGGAGAGTGAGAGCACAAGGGTTTCCACGGGTGTCCGGTTTGCCGGCGGCGACCAACGCTCGGAGAATCCGAGCGACACAGGGAGGAGGCTGAGGACAGGTGTACGGTTCGACGACGGGAAGCGCCTGGGACGGCCTAGCCCTGATTCTGTACCTGGGCCTATGTGCGGCCGGAGGGTGGCTGTTGGTCCGGGCCGGCTTCAGGGTATCCGACGGGGATCGGCCCTTGGTTGGGGCGGCGCTGGGCGTGGCGCTTTCAACCTGGCTGGCGAATCTCCTGGGTCGTTGGATGGATCCGCCCCTGGCCTTCTGGATGGCGGCGGTCACGCTGGTGGCGGCGGGCGCCCTGACCTGGCGCGGCCGCCGGCATGAGCCCGCTCGGCGCATGGACGGGCGGTCGTTGCTTTTGCTGGCCGTGGTGTTGGGATTGGCGATCCTCTTTTTTCGAATGGGGCGCGGCCTGGCGATCTTCGATGACCGGAAGAACTTGTCGCTGATCTCATTGATGGCGGCCGGCGAGATCCCACCGCGCTTCTACATGAACCCAGACTTCTTCTTTGCCTATCACTACGCCTTCCAGCTTTTCGGGGCGGTCGTGATGCGGATCGGCAGCCTGTTTCCGTGGAGCGCCTTCGACCTGGCCAAAGGGATCGCCGCCGCCTTGGTGGTGGGGTTGAGCGTACTCTGGGGCCGGCGCGCCACGGGGAAATGGGGCTGGGGGATCTGGATGGGGGGTGTCATCCTGTTCGCCTCCGGCTCACGCTGGCTGCTCCTCCTCCTGCCGACACAGTTCGTTTCGGCGGCAAGTCAGACCTTGACGCTATGGGGATCGGCCGCGCAGACGGCGCCGACCCTGGACGCCGCTTTGCGGTCGGCGTGGGTCATCGAGGGCGGCCCGCCCTTTCCTATGCCGTTCGCCTTCGTCAATGGAATCCTTCAGCCGTTCGTGCTCTACCTTCAGGCCGGTTCGCCCTCGATGGGGCTGAACGTATTGCTGCTCCTGCTCATCCTCTATCCCACCGGGGCCCGTCCGTGGACGTGGGTGGTCTTCGTAGCCCTGTTAGCGTTCTGGGCGCTCGCCGCGGAAGCCGCATTCGTTCTCTTCGTCCTGGGAACGGCATTGGCCTGCGCCATGCTCCTCATTCGTCGCCGTCAGACGTCCGCGCGGCGAAAGATCATGGTCGCGCTGGGAGGCTTAGCCCTGGCGACGCTCTTGGCGCTGCTGCAAGGAGGCACGATCACGGAGTTCTTCCGGGCGGCGGTCTCCGGCGGGGCGCGCCCGCTCGGGGCGGGGTTGTCGGATCTGGGCGGATTCTCGCTGAGTGCCACTCCGGCCATCGTCTCCTCCCACCTCGGCGAGCTGAGATTAGGCGACCCGAGAGCGCTGCTCATCGGCCTCTTCGAAATCGGACCGGCGCTGCTCTTCGCGCCTCTGGCCGGCTGGGTGCTACTGCGAGCGGCTCGCCGATCGAGAGTGCTCCTCCTGGGCGTCGCCATCAGCACATTCCTCGGCTTCCTGCTGCCCTTGGTCCTGCGTTTTGAGGTCGATCGGGACATCACGCGACTGACGCAATATGCCCTGCTTGGATGGACGTTGCTCGCCGTGATTCCCTTGAGCAGAGCCTGGTCCAGCGGCCGATTCGCGGTGCAGGGAGCGATCGCGTTGGCCACGGTCACCTTGGTGCTCGGCGGAATCGTTGTGACCGGTCCCTTGCTGACGGCCATGCCTAGGGCGGTCATCTCCCACGGCTTTCTCCCCTCCGATACAGCCATGACCCGGCTGGTCTGGAACCGGTTGGAGCCGGACAGCCTTGTCGTGGACTCCAGCTCCTGGCGGGCCGTGGCGGTGACCGGCCGGCTGACACGCTCCGCCCGGGATAGCTCCACGCTGCTCGAGAGTTGGGAAGAGTTACGCGACGATCCGCAGGTCGGGCGACTGGTTTCCGCCGGCTACGACTACGCCTACGTGGACCGGTCGTGGTGGGAGGAGATGTCCGAGGAGGCGAGGAAGAGTTTCCAGGATCGGTGCGTCCTGGAAGTGGCCGCGGTTCAGGACAACGGCGCCAACGGTGACCGCTGGCTCTACGACCTGCGAGCATGCCCGCCGGGGTAGGACCCGCCGAGGGGCTTTTCGGTGTATAATTCAAGTCCTGAATTTTGATCTATGGGCGACCGACAGACGCTACGCGACGCTCGCGAAATGAGGCTCTTGTCCGAGATTGAAGTCGATCCGGACGCCACCCAGATCGGGCTGGCCCGGACGCTCGGAGTCGCCGTTGGTACCGTCAACTGGCATTTGAAGCGGATGGTGGCCAAGGGCTATGTCAAGGTCAAACGGGCGGAACGCAGAAAGCTCCGCTATATCGTCACCCCGTCCGGATTGGCGTTGCGCGCCCGGCTCACCGTCGATTACATCGAGAACTCGATGATGCTGTACCGCCAGCTTCGTCAGGCGGCCCGCCGGGAGGTCGCACGAGCCCGGCAGAACGGATACGACGCCTTGCAGGTGTTGGGGGACGGCGACGTCGCCGACGTTTGTCGCCTGACGTGCCTGGAGATGGGGGTACGCGTGGTCGAAGGGGCGTCCGAGCCGTCGCAGGCGGTCCTCAGGGTCGAAGGGAACCGGGTTCGTTTCGTCGAACCTGGCCGCCCGGAAGGAAGGCCATCAGGATGATCCGTCGGCCGAGCAACCGGGCCGGGCGGGCTTCCGAGTGCCGCCTGGGCCGACGAGAAGGAGGAGGCGGTTGAGCCGCAACGTGGACTCGAAAACCTTCTGGGGGTCGCGACGCGTGTGTGTCACCGGCGGGAGCGGTTTCTTGGGTTCCTGCGTTCTGGAAGGGCTGCGCCAGCGGGGGGCATCGCAGGTCGTGGCCCCGGCTTCGACTGAGTTTGACTTGCGTCAGCCGGATGCCGCTCGTCAACTCCTGGCGCACGCCAAGCCCGACGTCGTCATTCACCTGGCGGCGAACGTCGGAGGGATCGGGGCGAACCGGGCCCACCCGGCCGAGTTCCTCTACGACAACCTTGTGATGGGCCTGCACTTGATCCACGAGTCGTGGAAAGCCGGAATCGAGAAGTTCGTCGCCATCGGCACGGTCTGTTCCTACCCGAAGTTCACCCCGGTGCCGTTCCGAGAAGACGATCTATGGAACGGGTATCCGGAAGAAACCAATGCGCCGTACGGCCTCGCCAAGAAGATGCTGCTCGTCCAAACCCAGGCCTATCGCACTCAGTACGGGTTCAACGCCATCTATCTGATCCCGGTCAATCTCTACGGACCACGGGATAACTTCGATCTCGAAAGCTCCCACGTCATCCCGGCCCTGGTGCGCAAGTGCTTTGAAGCCAAGTCGGCCGGTGAGGAGAGCATCGTGGTGTGGGGGGACGGGACGCCGACGCGCGAGTTCCTTTTCGTCGAGGATGCGGCCGAGGGGATCCTGCTGGCCGCCGAAAGCTACGACGCCCCGGCACCCGTCAACCTCGGTTCCGGCGAAGAAATCTCCATCCGGGATCTGGCGGCGAAGATCGCCCGGCGGGTGGGATTCGAAGGCCGGCTTACCTGGGATACCACTCGTCCCAACGGCCAGCCGCGTCGTGGCCTGGATACGACACGAGCTCGGCGTGAGTTCGGGTTCAGCGCACGTACCTCGCTCGACGAGGGGCTGCGTCGAACCATCGAATGGTACGGCCAACACGTCGTCGACCCGTCGCGAGCCGCCCCGTGAGGAATTCGAACGAACGCCTTGCCGAGCGCGCCCTGGCCGGCCTTGTGGTCTGGATCCGCCCGGCCCGCGGCTGGGGTTTCGCCAACCTTCGGGAGCTGTGGCGTTTCCGCGAACTGGTCTATTTCCTGATCTGGCGCGACGTCAAAGTCAGATACAAGCAAACTCTGTTAGGGGCCGGCTGGGCGATCATCAAGCCGCTCCTGGGTATGGTCGTCTTCACCGTCGTGTTTGCCGGTCTGGCGCATCTGGAGACGGACGGGATCCCTGCCCCGGTGTTCTACTTCGCCGGTCTTTTGCCGTGGGTGCTATTCCAGGATGGTGCCACCAAGTCAGGCAATAGCCTGGTGACCAGCAGCAATCTGATCACCAAGGTCTACTTCCCGAGGATGGCGATCCCCCTGGCCCTGGTGGTCTCCGGGTTGGTGGATTTCGCGCTGTCGTTTGTCGTCCTGCTGGGGATGGCGGCCTTCTATCGGATCCAGTTGACGCCGGCCGCCTCACTGGTCCCGCTCTTCATCGCGTTGGCTCTTTTGTGCACGCTCGGCGTGGGCATGTGGCTGGCGGCCTTGAACGTTGTCTACCGCGACGTGGGATACGTGATCCCGTTCCTGCTGCAGGCCTGGTTCTACGCCACGCCGGTCGTGTATTCGGCGACCTTGATTCCGGAGGGACTTCCCCAGCTTCTGTACAGCCTGAATCCGATGGCCGGGGTCGTGCAAGGGTTCCGATGGGCCATGACCGGCTCGGGCGCGCCGCCGACGGGGATGTTGCTGGCCTCGCTCTTGGTGGGGCTGTTCTTGCTGGTGTCCGGTGTATTCGTGTTCCGCCGCATGGAACGCAATTTCGCGGACATCGTCTGACATCATGGCCGAAGTCGTCATCCAGGTCGAGGCACTGGGCAAACGCTACCGCCTCGGGGCCATGCCAGGGGGCTACCAAACCCTGCGCGATGTCATCGCCTCGGGCATCGGGCGCGTCGGCCGGCGGGCGCCGCCCGAGACCCGAGAGACGATTTGGGCTGTCCGCAACGTTTCCTTTGACGTCGAGCGGGGGCAGGTCCTCGGCATCATCGGCCGCAACGGGGCCGGCAAGAGCACCTTGCTGAAGATCTTGTCGCGTGTGACCGAACCGACGGAAGGCCAGGCCCGCATCCACGGACGAGTGGGCTCGCTGCTCGAAGTGGGGACCGGCTTCCACCCCGAGCTCACCGGCCGCGAGAACGTCTATTTGAACGGGGCCATCCTAGGCATGAGACGCGCCGAAATCGACCGGAAGTTCAACGAGATCATCGAGTTCGCCGAGGTCGAACGGTTCGTCGACACCCCGGTCAAGCGGTTCTCCAGTGGAATGTACTTGCGGCTGGCCTTCGCCGTGGCGGCCCACCTTGAGCCGGAGATCCTGATCGTGGATGAAGTGCTGGCCGTCGGCGATGCGGAATTCCAGCGCAAGTGCCTCGGCAAGATGAGCCATGTAGCGCAGGAGGGCCGGACCGTTCTCTTCGTAAGCCACAACATGTCGGCTATCTTGCGACTGACCGAGCGCTGTTTGGTTTTGGACGGCGGCCGGATCGTCCACCAGGGACCCACGCCGGAGGCGGTCGACTCGTACATGATGGCCGGAGACGTGACCTCCGGGGAACGACGGTGGGACCTCGAGGCGGCGAAGGACACTCCGTTTCGCCCGATCTCCTTGCGAGTGCTCGGTACCCGCGGACGGATCGTCGAGCGCGTGACCTCGACCGAACCGTTCACGGTTGAGTTTGAGTACCAATTGCGAGGCGAAATCACCGGGTTGCGGGTCGGCCTTTACCTTTCTACCAGCCGGGGCGAACCCGTGTTCACCTCCTTCGACACCGATGCCGCCGACCGGTTTGAGACGTGGGCGACCAGGGCCGCCGGACGCTACGTCAGCCGGTGTCATCTCCCCGGGGATCTGCTCAACGGCGGGACGTTCTTCCTCGGTGTGAACGCCAGCGCGTTTCGGATCCAGTCTTTCTTCACAGAAGAACGCGCCCTGACCCTCTCGGTGGATCCCACCGGCTCGCCGGGGAGTCACTGGACGGAAGCGCGCGGCGGCCCGGTGAGGCCGGCCCTGGCGTGGGACATCGCCGAGGCGGGGGGGTAGGCGTGGTCGGGTTGCGCGGCCAAGCCAAGGCGCTGGCGGGACGAGTCCCCTGGACATCCGAGGTCTACCAGGGCTTGATCGCGCACCGCCGACCACCCTCGACGGGCTTTGCTCTGGGGCGGTTGGAACATGCGCTGCCCTCATGGATGGCGGCAGTTGCGCAGGCGAGGGCCGCCCGCGCCCCGTCCCTCTCCCGCCACGTCCTGGTCATGGGATATCTGCCTTGGTGGCTTGAACTCTCAGTCGCCCTGGGGCTGCTGCTCGCTTCGCGCGGATATGGGGTCGACCTCGGTTTCGTCCCTTACCGCCGCTGGACGGTGCCTGTTGACCCCTTCGATGCAGGCCGCCAACGTGCCTACCTCCGCTCGCTTCTCCGATTGGCCGCGCCATTGAAAGCGGTCGACCTTTCTCGTCCGGCGGAGGATTCCCTCCCGGCGGACCTGGCGGCACGCCTCGACCTTCTTTCGATGACCGATGTGGAGTACACGCTGCAGCAGGAACAGCCGGATCTCGCTGGGCAATCCGAAGCCGGACGGCTCTTCGCCCTGCGCCGATCTCGGAACCATGCCGCCGCCGGCCGAGCTATGACCCTGTTCCGCCGATCGACCTACGATGCGGTCGTCATCCCGAACGGCAGCATTCTCGAGTTCGGCGCCTTGTATCAGACGGCGCGTTTCATCGGGCTGCCGACCGTGACGTACGAGTTCGGTGAGCAAAGGGAGCGGGTATGGGTTTGCCGCGATAGCGAGGTCATGCGCCTAGAGACGGGAGATCTTTGGAAGGCGCGCGGCACCACGCCGCTCGAGCCGGCGGAGCGCCGGCAGATCGAGGATTTGATTCAGGCTCGAAAGGGCGGAGTCGAGTGGCAGCAGTTCGGCCGCCTGTGGCAGCGAGGCGAACGACTCGGGGTGCGGCACGTCCGTGCCAGTCTCGGATGGGACGAGGCAAGGCCCGTCGTTCTGCTGGCGACCAACGTCGTCGGCGACAGCCTGGCGCTCAACCGCCAAATCTTCACCGGCGGCATGGCCGAGTGGCTCGGCCAGACGCTGCGCTACCTGGCCGGGCGCGCCGATGTCCAGACCGTCGTCCGCATTCACCCGGGCGAACTGCTTGGCGCGGGGATGCCGTCGGAGCAGGTCGTGCGGAGCACGCTCCCCGACGTCCCGCCTCATGTTGTTTTGATCCCTCCCGAGTCGAAGGTCAACACCTACGACCTGATCGAGAGTGCGCATCTGGGCCTGGTCTACACCTCGACCGCCGGCCTGGAAATGACAATGCACGGGGTCCCCGTGATCACCGCCGGCCAAACACATTATCGCGGGAAGGGATTCACCGACGACCCGGATACGCTGGCGTCGTACTTCTCGATCCTGGATCAGCGTCTGGCGGAACCCTTGGGTCGTCGGCTCTCCCCGGAGAAAGTCGAGCGTGCCTGGCGCTACGCGCATCGGTTCTTCTTCGAGTTCCCGTTCGCTTTTCCGTGGCACCTGCTTCATTTCTGGGACGACACGGGGGCGCGCCCTTTGGAGAGTCTCGTGCGGCCCGGCGGCGCCGAACCGTATCAAGAAGTCCTCGACGTGATGGCCGGCGAGCTCATCGACTGGGAAGCCCATGCCCGCCGTGGCTAACGCCAAGAACGACCTCGCTTCCGAGGCCGCCGTTCGGGAAGAAGTCCGGCGCTTCTACGACTCCGTCGGATGGCAGCGCGTCGGCCCCGGCATCTTCCAGAACGCTCGCTATGAAGACCTGAGGCCGGTGTCCCGGCAGTACATTCAACGCTGCCGGCGACGCGTCCTTCGCCATCTGCGCCGGCGCGGCAAGTACCTTCTGGATGCAGGCTCAGGCCCCATCCAATACCCCGAGTACGTGGAGTACTCGGCCGGCTACCGCTTCCGCCTTTGCCTGGACCTCTCGGCGCGCGCCCTGCGCGAGGCGCGCGAGCGGATCGGGCGGCACGGCCTGTACGTCGTGGGCGACATCGCGCGCTTGCCCTTCCTCTCCGACATTGCGGACGGCGCAGTATCGCTTCACACGATCCACCACCTGCCGAGCGGCGAACAGCAGTTGGCCTTCGACGAGTTGACGCGCCTGTTGCTCCCGGGGGCGAAGGCGGTCGTCGTGTACGGATGGGGATCCAGCGCGCCGATCGATGCCTGGACAAGGGTGCCGATCCGAATCGCGCTGGGCCTGGTGCGAATCTACCGCCGTTGGACGGGCCGGGAGGCCAAGACCGCCTTGGAGTGGGGTGAACCTGGTGACGCGGGGCCGCAGAAAACATACACCTTCAAGCACGGCTATCCGTGGTTGATGGAAAACGCCAGCCGGCTCGCCGGCGTCGAGGTCCTGGTCTGGCGGAGCGTCGGAACGAACTTCCTGCGCGCCTTCATCCACGAACGCCTGTTGGGCCGCTCGTGGCTGCGCCTGTTGTACTGGCTGGAAGAGCGGGCGCCGCACTGGTTTGGCCGCCACGGGCAATATCCCCTGATCGTCATCCGGAAACCACCGGTCGTGCAAGATATTCGATACGAGGACTAGACGATGGACTGGTCGCAGAAGATCGTAATGGTGACGGGTGGAACCGGTTCCTTCGGGCGCAAGTTCGTCGAGGTCATGCTGCGGGACCATCAACCCGCCAAGGTCATCATCTTCAGCCGGGACGAGCTGAAGCAGCATGAGATGCGGGCGGCCGGTTTCGATCACCCTTCGCTGCGCTACTTCATTGGGGACGTGCGGGATCTGTTGCGGCTGCGCCGCGCGATGCAGGGCGTGCACGTGGTCGTGCACGCCGCCGCCCTGAAGCAAGTGCCGGCGTGCGAGTACAACCCGATCGAGGCCATCATGACCAACATCATGGGCGGCCGCAACGTGGTGGAGGCGGCGCTCGATACCGGCGTCGAGCGGGTGATGGCCCTCAGCACCGACAAGGCCGTCAATCCCATCAACCTGTACGGGGCCACGAAGCTGGCGGCCGAGAAGCTGTTTATCCAGTCGAACGCCTACGCCGGCGGAACCGGGACGCGTTTCTCTTGCGTTCGCTACGGCAACGTCGTAGGCAGTCGCGGCAGCGTCATCCCGGTCTTCTTCCAGCAAAGGGACCAGGGCCGGATCACCATCACCGACGAACGGATGACCCGATTCTGGTTGTCGGTGGAACGCGGCGTTCGTTTCACGATCGGCTGCCTTGAGACGATGGAAGGCGGCGAGGTCTTCGTGCCCAAGATCCCCAGCATGCACGTGATCGACCTGGCTCGCACGATCGCCCCCGGCACCCAGATCGATGTCATCGGGATTCGGCCGGGGGAAAAGCTCCACGAAGTGTTGGTGTCCGAGGATGAAGCCCGCCACACCCTGGAGTTGGACGACATGTTCGTCGTCGAGCCCCAGGAGACGCTGTGGTTCGGGCACGGGTGGCGTGAGCGCGGGCGAGCGCTGCCCGAAGGGTTCCGCTACGCGAGCGACTCGAACGACCGTTGGATGACGCCGGAGGAGATTCGAGAGCTGATCGGGCCCTTCGAAAAGGACACCGACCTGCGAGAGAGTGCATGACGCGCCTGTTGATCACGGGGGCCAGCGGGCTGCTGGGAGCGAACCTGGTCCTCGAGTTGGTGGAGCGGTATGAGATCATCGGTGTCACCCATTCGGTCCGCCTTCTTCATCCCCGTCTCGACAGCCGGCAGGCCGACCTGGCCGCGCCGGGCGTCGCCCGGCGGTTGTTCCAGGAGGTCCGCCCGGATGTCGTCGTCCACTGTGCGGCGGCGACCGACGTCGAGGCCTGTGAACGCGATCCAGGCCTGGCCCATCGCCTCAACGCCGAGATGGCGGAAGTCGTAGCCCAAGCGGCGGCCGAGACCGGGGCCCGCCTGCTGCACCTTTCCACTGATGCCGTCTTCGACGGTGAAGGCGGGCCTTACGGGGAAGATCACCTGCCGGCCCCGGTCAACGTGTACGGGAAGTCCAAGCTGGCGGGTGAGGAAGCCGTGCGCGCGGCGCATCCCGGTGCTCTGGTTGTCCGTACGAACTTCTTTGGATGGAATGCCAAACCCAAGCTCAATCTGGCGGAATGGTTCCTGGATCGACTTCGCTCCGGCCAGGGGGCGCCCGGGTTCACCGACGTCTACTGTTCACCTATGTTGGTCAATGACCTGGCCGGCCTCCTGGACGCTCTCCTCCGCACCGACGTGCGCGGCGTCTTGCATCTGCCGGGGCGGGATTGCCTCAGCAAGTACGAGTTCGGCTGCCGGCTTGCCCGCGCCTTCGGGTTCCGGGAGGACTTGGTTGTGGCGAGTGATTTGAGCCAGGCTGGGTTTCGAGCGCCGCGGCCGAGACGCACCTGTCTGGAGGGGACGAAGGCGCGCGGCATCTTGGGGATCGACCTGCCATCCGTCGACCTCGGTCTGCGCCGGCTCGAGAGTCTCGCCCGGACGGGCAACCTCCAACGGCTCAGGGAGATGGCCGCGACATGAGCCCACGGGGCAGGGGACCAACGCGAGCCGAAGGTGGCTCTGCAAGAATGCATGCCCTCCGCGGGATCGGTCCTGTGGGGAGAAGCGCATCCGCCGGCTGCCTGGAAAGCGGAGGACGAAAGTCTATGGGGAGCGAGCCATGGCGCCTCTGAGACGCATCCTCGGGTCGCTCCGACGTCGGCTCCGGGCCGCCTTGGCTCGCGCCTCGCGGCGGATGAGGTACGGCGCTCAAACGTCCCGTCTCCCCGTTGTCTTTGGGAACTCGATGGCTAAAGCTGGCTCCCATCTGCTGGCGCAGTACCTGGAAGGGTTGACGGCGATTACGCCGCTCCTTTTTCTCGATCCATACCCACTTCGAACCATCACGCCGGACGGACGCCGCCGTACGGCGGAGTGGGTCGTCCGTGAGATCCGTCAGCTTCGGGCGGGCGAGATACGGTGGGGGTATCTTCCAGCGCGCTCTGAGTATGTCGAGGAGCTTCTCCGCAAGGCCAACGTCGTCTACTTCCTCTATCGAGACCCTCGCGACAAGGTTGTTTCTCACATTCTGTATGCCCTCGAGATCCACAAGCAGCACGCCATGCACCGCTATTACCAGGATTTGCCAGGGATGGAGCAGAGGATCGACGCGACCATTCGGGGAGTTCCGGGGTTGGTTCAGAACATTCGCGCCTCGTATGAAAGTTATCTCTCTTGGCTGGACCAACCTGGTGTAATGGCGGTGGCCTACGAGGATCTGATGGAGAAACGCGACCTGACTCTCCGTAGCATGCTCTCTCACCTCGAGCAGTCAGGGATCGAAGTCCGGACCGGCCCGGAGGAGACGCTGGAAGTGCTGAGGGGGGCCATGTCTCCCCGCCGTTCCCCCACCTATCGTGCCGGTAGCCCCGGCAACTGGCAGCACTACTTCAGCGAAGCCAACAAGCACGTTTTCAAGGAGGTCGCCGGGGACCTCCTCGTTCGCCTCGGCTATGAACACGATTCGGATTGGTGACCCTCCGGGTAGGCTCGCAGCTTCTGCCGGAGATCCGACGAACAAGGATCGAACGATGACCGAGATCAGGATCGCAGACCGCCTTATCGGAACGAACCATCCGACGTACTTCATCGCCGACATCTCGGCCAATCATGACGGCGACCTGGAACGGGCCAAGGCACTGATCCATTTGTGCGCCGAAGCCGGCGCGGAAGCAGCCAAGTTCCAGAACTTCCGGGCGGCCAAGATCGTGAGCGATTACGGATTCCGTTCCCTGGCGGGGCAGCTATCGCATCAGGCGGCGTGGAAGCGTCCCGTTTTCGAGGTGTACCAGGCCGCCTCCCTGGCGTGGGAGTGGACCCCGATCCTGAAGGAGACGTGCCGCGAGGCAGGCATCCACTACTTCTCCTCCCCCTACGACCGGGAGGCGGTCGACATGCTCGATCCCCATGTCCCGGCCCACAAGATCGGATCCGGCGACATCACGTGGCCCGAAATCCTTCGCCATATCGCCTCCAAGGGGAAACCGGTCCTGCTGGCCACCGGCGCCTCCAACATCGGCGAGGTTCAGCGAGCCGTCCATACAATTCTGAAACTCAATCGGGAACTGGTCCTGATGCAGTGCAACACCAACTACACTGCCAGCCTCGAGAACCTCTCCCACGTTCACCTCAACGTTCTGCGTACCTACGCCATCCTGTTTCCCGATGTAGTTCTCGGTCTCTCCGACCACACACCGGGACATGCCACCGTCCTGGGGGCGGTGGCCCTCGGAGCCCGCGCGGTCGAGAAGCACTTCACCGATGACAACGCGCGCGAGGGTCCCGACCATCCGTTTTCCATGACGCCCGCGACGTGGCGGGACATGGTCGACCGAACGAGGGAGCTTGAGCAGGCCCTGGGCTCTCCAGACAAGGATGTCGCCGACAACGAACGAGAGACGGTCGTCGTCCAGCGCAGGTGCGTTCGGGCAGCGCGCGGACTGACGGCCGGCGAAGTTCTGACGAGAGGGGACTTGGAGGTCCTCCGCCCGGCCCCCATTGGGTCGATCCTTCCCTACGACATTGACGCCGCTGTCGGCTTGAAAGCGGCCGTCGACATTCCGGCCGGGGAAGCCTTGCGCTGGTCGATGTTAGTGGGCCCGTGAGGATCGTCTATGTCACCCGCCGTTGGACGGTCCATGACCGGCGATTCGTGCAAGGCCTGTTGGGGGCCGGCCACGAGGTCGTCTACCGGGCCGTTGAGCGACTCCCCGAGGCGGCTCTGCGCGAGATGCGACAGAATCGAGTGCTCTCTGCCCGCGATTGGCGGGCTGCCGGCGCCTCTTTCTGGCCTCGCCTGCCGTGGATGGTCCGCGACCTTCGCCGCCTGGTTCGGGAATTTCAACCCGACCTCATCCACGCCGGGCCGATTCAACAGGGCGCGTTCGTCGCCGCTCTCGCCGGCTTCCATCCGCTGGCCAGCATGTCCTGGGGATCCGACCTCCTGCGCGATGCTCGGGCCGGGCGCGACCGCTGGCTGGCTTCGTTCGTTCTCCGTCGCAGTAACGTCCTGGTGTGCGATTGCGAAACCGTCCGCGCCAGGGCGATCGACCTTGGGATGGATCCTGAGCGGATCTGCGTCTTCCCCTGGGGGGTGGAGCTCGATGTCTTCTCGCCGACGGCCAAGAGCGAGATTCGAAGATCGCTTGGATGGGAAGGCTGTCTGGTGTTGATGTCGGCGCGGCCTTGGGAGCCGGTTTATGGGACGCACCTGGTCGCGGAGGCCTTCGCCACCGCCGCCGCCAGCGAGGCCGACCTCCGGCTGCTCATGCTTGGGGAAGGATCGCAACGACGGCGAATTCGGCGGCGCCTGGAGTCGGGCGAAGCGATCCGGCGCACACACTTTCCCGGTCCGGTGGAGCACGCCGGTTTGCCGGCTTACTTCCGGGCCGCCGACCTCTACCTATCAGCTTCGCGGAGCGACGGGAGCTCCGTCACCTTGCTGGAGGCGATGGCCAGCGGCCTGCCGGCGCTAGTATCGGATATCCCTTCCAACCGCGAGTGGGTCGAAGACGGAGCGAACGGGTGGACGTTCCGTGACGGCGATCCTGCCTCCTTGGCGGGCGCCATCCTGCGCGCCGCCCAGGACAGGGGCCGGCTGGGCGCCATGGGCCGCGCGGCACGAGCGGTGACGGAAGCCCGGGCCGATTGGTCGAAGAACTTCCCGCGTCTGGATCAGGCGTACCGGATGGCACAGCATCACTCGATGACGAGGCCGAATGGCGGCTGAGCAGCGTATCGTCGCCATCGTTCAAGCCCGCATGGGGTCGCAGCGACTCCCGGGGAAGGTGTTGGCCGACATCTCGGGGCGACCGATGTTGGAGTGCGTCGTCTCGCGAGTGAAACGTGCCAGACAGCCCGACGAGGTCGTTGTTGCGACCAGTCACGCTCCCGAGGATGACCCGATCGAGGCTCTGTGTGCGCGACTCGGACTGCCGTGCTCGCGAGGGAGCGCCGTGGACGTTCTCGATCGTTTCCATCAGGCGTCGATGGAAAGGCAGGCCGAGGTCATCGTGCGAATCACCGGAGACTGCCCCCTGATCGACCCGGAGCTGGTCGACGAAACGATTACGGCCTTCCGGCAGGCCGCGCCGGCCGTCGATTTTGCCAGCAACCGGTTGCCCTGGGATCGGACCTATCCCATCGGCACCGACACCGAGGTCTGCTCACGCGCGGCCCTGGATGCGGCCTGGCGGGAAGCCGATCAGGCCCATCAGCGGGAACATGTGATGCCGTACCTCTATGAAAACCCGGCTCGGTTCCGTGTGCTTCATGTTCAATCATCGGACCCGGAGCTCGGGAAAATGCGTTGGACCGTCGATGAGGCCGAGGACCTCATTTTTGTCCGTGAGGTCTACTCCCGTTTCGGCCGCGACGACTTCTCGTGGCGTGATGTGGTCGATCTCCTGCGGCAGGAACCAGAGCTGGCGCGCCTCAACATGGCCGTACCGCACAAGAGTCACAAGAATGTCGGTTGATCCAAACCGCCGCGGCCATCCCGCGTTGAGGGGATGATGCTGACGCTGTTCACGGCCCCGAAACCCTTCCGGGGCCATATCGGTATGATCCAGACGAACGCCATTCGATCCTGGCAACAGATCGAGACCCAGGCCGCCATCCTGCTCGTCGGAAAGGAGCCCGGGCTGGAGGAGGCGGCCGCCGCTATGGGAGTGAAACACCTGAACTCCGTTGCCCGCTCGGAGAGCGGAGCACCTTCACTGCGATCGACATTCGACGTGGCTCGGCGGGCCTCGCCGAATCGGATTCTCTGCTTTGTGAACTCGGACATCCTCCTGCTGGACGACTTCCTGCCGGCGGTCGAGCGGGTGGCCCGTCGATTGGACCGCTTCCTCGTCGTCGGTCAGCGCTGGGACCTTGAGGTGCGCGAGCCCTTGTCGTTCGGGAGCGACTGGATGGGGCGACTACGGGATCAACTTGTGCAATCGGGCAGGCTCCATCGGCCCGTCGGGAGCGACTACTTCGTCTTTCCGGCGGATCAATACAGCGATCTCCCGGACTTCACTATCGGACGCTCCGGGTGGGACAACTGGATGATCTTCGACGCCCGTCGCCGGAAGATCCCGGTCGTCGACGCCAGCCGGGCTATTACGGTCGTGCACCAAGAGCATGACTACGCGCACCTTCCCGGCGGACGACCCCACCATGGACATCCGGAGAGCCTGCGCAACCTTGAATTGGCCGGCGGACGCGAGGTCAGCTTTCGACTCGAGGACGCCGACTGGCGCCTGGATTCAGGGCGGCTTGCACGCAAGAGATTCCTGGACTGGCGCTACCCGCGGAAGTGGGAGGCCGACCTGATCCTCAGGCTGGGTCCCGGGAAAGGGTCGCGGCGAGTGCGGATGCTCTTTCGCCCGGCCATGACCCTTCGTCACTACTTGGGACTGCCTCCGCCGAAAGGGCGACGTTTGTCGAACGGCGAAGAGGGCGGGAAAGACGAATGACGCGCATCGGGATGAACCCCGCTCGCCATCGCGTGAGCACCTACCGCCCTGCGCGCATCACCGTGGGCATGCTGGTCTACCTGCCTCACCTCCAGGGATATTTCGAACATCGGATGGACGTCATCAAGCTGTCCCTGGCGAGCCTGATCCGGCATTCGGACCTCGAGTACGACCTGATGGTCTTCGACAATGGAAGCTGTCAGGAGCTGAAGGCGTACCTGCGCGGGCTTCAGGAAACGGGAGTCCTCCGGTATCTTCTGACCTCGAGCGAGAACATCGGCAAGCTCGGGGCGCTGCGCGTGATGGCCGGAGCCGCGCCCGGCGACGTGCTGGCCTACACCGACGACGACACGTTCTTCTACCCAGGCTGGCTCTCGGCCCATATCGCCTTGCTCGACGGCTTTCCCAATGTCGGCATGGTCAGCGGATCCCCGGAGCGAACGCTCTTCGATCATGGAACGGCAACAACGATCCGCTTCGGTCAGACCGATCCGGAGGCGGAGCTGAGCTACGGCCGCAGAATCCCCGACCCATGGGAGCGCGAGTGGGCGATTGCGCTGGGGAAGAATCCGGACGAGTACTTGGCTCAGGTGCAGGAGATCGACGACGTCCTGCTTGTCCGCCGCGGCTTGCAGGCCTATGCCACCGCCTGTCACAATCAGTTCGTGGCGCCCAAGGAGGACGTGCGCAAGCTGCTCCAGGATCAATGGAGCGGGCGCCTGATGGGCGGGATGAACGAGCTCGACAACGCTTTCGATTCCTCCGGTTGCCTGCGGCTGACGACGGTCGAGCGGACCACGCGTCTGATCGGCAATGTCGTCAGCCCGACGATGGAGGCCGAAGCCAGGCGCTTTGGCATCGACGTGCGCGGACAACCCTGGAGTGCTTTCGTCCCATACCGGCGTTCTACCGTGACGCGCCTACTCCTGAGGGGCCCACTGCGGGGAATCCTGCAGGGCGTCTACAACCGGCTCTTCTGGCTCCTGAGCGGCCAGTCCACCGATTGGCTGGCCCGAGAAACACAGACCGGCGAAAGGGAGCCGTGACGATGATTCTCTCTCCGGCCTTCCATCCGGGCCAGACCGCGACCCGCGGGCTTAGCGACCGGTAGTCACAGCGATCGAACGGGCAGCGATATGCGGACAGGCCAGAATCCAGCCAAGTTCATCGACAAGGTCGGTCGACCTGAACGGATCACGGTAGCGATCGTCACCTACATTCCGTTCCTCGCCGGCTATTTTGCCGAGGGGTTGGCCGTCTTGCGAATCTGTCTGGACAGCCTTCGCAGGAACGAGGCAGAACCGTTCGACCTCATGGTTTTCGACAATGGAAGCGCGCCGGAGGTGGTGGCCCACCTGGAGAGTCTGCACGGCCGAGGGGAGATCGACTACCTGCTACTCTCGGGCAAGAACCTCGGTAAGGGCGGGGCGTGGGACATTCTGTTCGCAGCCGCCCCGGGCGAGATCATCGCTTACGCCGACGGAGACGTCCATTTCAGCGACGGGTGGTTGTCGAGCGCCCTGACCATCCTCGAAGCGTTCCCTCGCGTCGGAATGGTGAGCAGTCGTCCCTTGCGGACGGACCCGGCGTTGGTCGGGGCCGGCCTGCGTTGGGCGGAAGCGGAACCCGAGGCGACCCTTGAACGCGGCAGCTTTATCCCGTGGGACGTCTTTCGAGAACACGACCTCAACCTTGGCCAACCGGAGAGCGCCGTGCGCCAACGGTATGAGGGATCGGAGGACGTGCGTGTTCGGTACCGCGGAGCGGAGGCGCTGGTCGGCGCCGTCCACTGGCAGTTCATCGCGCGCAAGGAGGTCCTTCGCGAGTTCCTTCCCCTTTCCCTCGGCCGTCCCATGGGGCAGGTGCGTGCCTTGGACGCGCGGCTGAACGATGCCGGATACCTGCGTTTGATGACGACTCAGCCCTGGGTCCGACACCTGGGGAACGTCGTTCCGGCGGAGTTGCGCGCCGGGACGGGCCTGCGTCCGATGCCGGAGTCTCGTCGGGGACATCGAGTGCGGTGGCTCTTGGAGTGGGCTCCCGTTCGAAGGTTGCTGCTGGGCCTTCACAACCACATCTTCCGTTGGTATTTCCGGTCTTAGGCGGGCGATCCTTGACCCTTACTACCGGCCGTTCTCCCTCGAAGCGAATCATGGTCTGCGCCGACCATGGATTGGCGCTCGTCTACTTCCTTCAGACGGACGTCCTCCCGACCCTGCTCGGAGCTGGCTCGCAAATGGTTCTGCTGACCGACGACGGGATCGTCGATAGGGTCCGGGATCGATTCGCCCATCTCCCCATCGTGGTCGAGGGGATGCGCCTGGACCAGGTACGCGCCTATGAGCGGAAGTCGTACGATCTTCAGTGGTGGCTCGGCTTTCTGAGGCGCGTGGGAGGGTCGCGTCGGATCAACACGCGGGCGATGGACAGCTACGTCGACCAGGTCATCATCGAGGTGTCGCCGCTTCAGCTTCCCGTTTTGCCCCTGGCGCTGGCGGCGCGTTTCTTCCTGCGCCGCTCGGCACGATGGCGCGCGGCGCTGGTCGCCGCCCAGCGCCGGTTCACACCGCGTATCTACCAAGACCTGTTCGAGCGTCATGCGCCGGCGCTCGTCGTTGGCAGTACCCCGGGCTGGCGCCAGGATCGCTACCTGCTCCGAGAGGCGGCGGCCCGCGGCCTGCCAACGGCCTCCGTCGTGGTGGGGTGGGATAACCCTAGCAGTTACAGCCTGCCGGGGGCGCCGGTGCAGGATATCGTCTGTTGGTCCGACCTTCAGAAGGAAGAGCTGGTCCTCGGTTCCGACTGGAACCCCGAGCATGTTGTCATCGGCGGGATTCCGATCTACGACGGATACATTCGTCGGGAATGGGTCCTGCCGCGGCAGGAGTACTTCCGCCAGCACCGGCTGGATCCGGAGCGGAAGCTTCTGAGCTACGCCTGCAGCTTCGTCAGCTTCTCGCCCAACTACCAGAACGTGGAAGCGCTGGCGGACCTGGTGTCGTCGGACCGACTGGGCGTCCCCAGCCAATTGATCGTCCGCCTTCACCCCAATCATTTCTGGGACAACTGGTTATTCGCCGACGAGCGGGAGAGAATCCACCGGCTTGCCCGGGACCACCCCCATGTTCACGTCGTCGACCCCGTGCCGATCGGAGGTGGGCTCGGCCACTACTCGGGAGAGGATGTAGCCGAGAAGGCTTCGATGATGGCGCATGCCGACGTCTTCCTGACGGTGTATTCGACGATGGTCGTCGAAGCCGCCATCCACGACCGACCCATCGTCAGTGTGTGTATCGACGCTCCGCGCGGCTGGGGTTACACGCGCCGCTTCTACCTGCGGAAGTACTCGCTCGCCCTTTCGCGCATCGGGGACTGGCCCACCCACGACCGCTTTCGTCGCTCCGGCGCGGGACGGGTCGTCCTCGACCGGCGGCAACTGGCCGATGCAGTCGCCGCCTACCTTCAGGATCCCTCCAAGGATCGTGATTCCCGGAAGGCCTTCGTGGACCGGGAGATCACCTTCACCGATGGCAGCGCCGGAGAACGCACGGGGCGCGCTCTGCTCTCGCTCATGGAAAGAGGCCGGCCGTGAAATTCCTGATCGCCGGGCTCGGTTCCATCGGTCGTAGGCACCTGAGGAACCTGATCGCGCTTGGCGAGCGCGATGTCATCCTTTACCGGACGGGCAAGAGCACGCTTCCGGAGGACGAATTGCACGGCTTCGAACCCGAATCGGACCTGGGGGCCGCACTGGACAGGCGTCCGGATGCCGTCATCGTGAGCAATCCGACGGCGCTCCATCTCGACGTCGCCATTCCCGCGGCACGGGCCGGTTGCCACCTCCTCATCGAGAAACCCGTCTCGGATTCGATGGAACGGATCGACGAGCTACGGCAATCCGTCGCAGATGGAGGCGGTCAGGCGCTGGTCGGCTTTCAGTTCCGTCAGCATCCGACGCTGCGGACGGTCAAGACGATCATTGAAGATGGGGACCTTGGTCGAGCGATCTCCGTCCGAGCCCATTGGGGGGAGTATCTGCCGGAGTGGCATCCCTGGGAGAATCACGAAATCTCGTATGCCGCCCGGCGGGAACTGGGGGGCGGAGCTCTGCTAACGTTGTGCCACCCGTTCGACTACCTGCGGTGGATCTTCGGGGACGTGGTCGCTGCCCAGGGCCTGTTTGGGGATGCTCTCAGCTTGGACGTGGAGGGGGTCGTCGAGGCCGTACTGCGGTTTCGGTCGGGTCTCCTGGCCTCTGTCCACCTCGATTACCTTCAGCGTCCACCTGAGCACAGCCTCGAGATTGTGGGAGAGAATGGACGCCTTCGTTGGGACGGACGTACAGAGGACCTGGAAGTGCGCCTTTCGTCGGGGTGGATTTCGCAACGCCAACTGGTGCCGGCCGGTTTCGAGAGAAACGACCTGTTCGTGGCCGAGATGAGGCATTTCCTTCAGGTCGCCTCCGGAGAGACGGCGCCGGTCTGCACCCTGGAAGACGGGATTCGTGTCCAGGAGATCATTGCACAAGTTCGAGATTCAGCCCTGCGGGGAGAACAGGACGGCGCCAGACGATGACGAAGGCGACGCATTCGAGGAGCGGCCGGGGCAACCCCGGATCCGACATACCCTGCCTGCGCCTCCGTCTCGCCGATTGGCGGGAAGCCGGGATCGAACGTCTGTGAGCTGCGTTCAAGGATTCCGGTGGGGGAGGGACGTATCCGACTTGCAGGACCGAGACCATGAGCAGGATCGGAGGGAAGAACGGTGATGGCCAGGCAAGGCAGATCGAGAAGAGGCAGCGCGGATGCCGCCCCGCGCACTGTGAGAGGGCCGGTGAAGAGCCTTCGGGTGTCGGTCGTGCTTCCCGTCTACGAGGAAGCGGCGTCGCTCGACAGTCTGATCCGCCGGATCGAGGCCGCCCTGCGAAAAGAGCGCCTCTCGTTCGAGATCATCGCCGTCGACGACGGGTCGAGGGATGAGACACGAAAGATTCTTCACACCCTGGCCTCGCGCCACCGCCGTCATCTGGTCGTGGTGCGTCACCTGGTGAACAAAGGTAACGGGGCCGCCCTTCGCAGCGGGATCCGGGTGGCGCGGGGCGAGATCGTGGTGACGATGGACGCCGACGGCCAGCACGCGCCCGAAGACATTCCGACGTTGTTGCGCGGGTTGCCCCCCTACGACCTCGTCATCGGTGCGCGCACGGGTTCCTATGCCGGGAGCTGGTACCGTGGAGCCGCCAACCGCTTCTACAACGCCTTTTCCAGCTGGCTCGCTCGGACGGAGATCCGAGACCTGACGTCCGGATTCCGGGCAATGCGGCGCGACGTCGCGCTGCACTTCCTGCCCCTCTTCCCACGCGGCTTCTCCGCCCCGACCACGACGACCCTGGCTTTCTTGAAGGCCGGCTACAACGTCGCCTTCGTGCCGATCCACGTCGGCCAACGTCGCAGCGGAAAGAGCAAGATCCACTTGTGGGAAGATGGGGCGCGATTCGTGCTGGTGATCCTTCGCATGATCGTGCTCTATGACCCGTTGCGTGTCTTTCTGCCGCTGGGCTTCTTGTTGATGGGCGTCGGCCTGGCGGCCTGGGTGGCGGGCGTCGTCGCCGCCCACCGCATTGTGCTCCCCAACTCCGCGATCTTCCTTTTCTCGACCGCGGTCCTGATCTGGCTACTAGGTTTTGTTTCGGACCAGATCAGCACCTTGAGGATCCCGTACTACGGCGACGAGAACGTCCTCATAGATAGAGCCCGGGAAGAATGACGATCCGCAGCATCCGTGGGGCCTCCTCGGATGAACAGGTTCAGGCAGGCGCGTTGGTCGAAGAGCCGACGACACGGTCGCTCTTGCGGTCCAAGGAGATGAGGTTTTGGCTGGCCTTGGTCGCGCTTTGTGGCGGCGCCATCATCCTACTGCTGGTCGTCACGCGGTGGGGGATCGGGCTCTCTCCGGATTCGGCGATTTACATCGCCGGAGCGCGCAGTCTCCTGGAGGGGCACGGGATCTCTTTCCCCCTTGGAGGAGGACGCTGGCAACCCATTACGGCCTGGCCGCCCTTCTACTCGATTGTGCTTGCTGTTCTGGGCTTGCCGGGTGTGGACCCTTGGATCGGCGCTCGCTTTCTCAACGCCGTCCTGCTGGGGGCCAACGCGATCCTCACGGCGCTTATCCTTCGGCGGGTGCTCGGCGGAGGGGAGGTGATTCCATTCCTGGGCGCGCTGCTGTTCCTGCTGAGCGGCGACTCCTTGTCTGCCCACGGTTGGGCCTGGAGCGATGCCCTCTTCGTCTTCCTTGGCTTTCTCGGCCTCCTCTTCCTGGATGCACATCTCGAGAAGGGCCGACAGACGGAGCTTATAGTCGCGGGATTGCTCATTGGCCTGTGCACTTACACCCGGTATATCGGGATTGCCTTCGTGATCACGGGGTTGACGGCCATCGGGTTTCGTGGGGGCACTTCCATCAGCCTCAAGCGCAAGGTGAGCGATTTCGCCATCTTCGGGGCTCTCGCATGCCTTCCGATAGCGGCTTGGTCTATCCGGAATCTCACCCTGGCCGCGAATCTGGGTGGGGACATCGTAGGGACGAGAGGAATCCCCCCTGGAGACTGGGCAGCGGTCTATCAGATCGTTTCTCTCTGGTTCATCCCGGGGCGAATCCCGGAGACGGCGCGCGACGGATTGATGGTGGCGCTCACAGGGCTCTTCGTTGTCCTCACCATATCTGCCGTCGGGCGCGCAGGTTGGATGCCCAAGCGTGGTTCGGTCCGCCTCGCAAGGACGATTCTGCTTTTCGTTGTCGTCTACGTAGCTATACTCATCGGAACGAGATTGTCGTTTCGCGCTTTCAATATCCGAGACGCGAGGTACTACCTGCCGATCTATATGGGTCTTGTCATCCTCTTTCTCATTGACCTTCGCTGGCTCCATGTACAACTCGTGAGTGGGCTCTCGCGCTGGAAGGAAGCGCGGGCGAAGAGGGCGGGATGGGTGATACTCCAGGCGGGATGGGCGGTCGCCTTCGTCGCCATCGCGGCCTTTCACGGCGTGCAGGCAGCCAAGTGGGCGCGCGAGAGCTATTCGGAAGGGATGGGTTACGCGAACGAAAGCTGGCACTCGAGCGAAATGATGGACTCCATACGCCGCCTGCCAGAGGGGGCGCCGCTGCTCTCCAATGCATTTGACGCGGTGTATGTTCTCACCGGACGGGTGACCTATCCGTTTCCCCGGAGCGCGGACGCAGCTATTCCTACAGGCCTGACTTATGCCGAGGAGTGGGAACGAACGATCTTCCTCGTCCAAGAGGAGGGAGCCTTACTGGCAGCGTTCCATCGCGCGACTCGAAGGGGACACGTCGGCATCGAGGATGTAGCCGGCGCGATTTCGATTTGCGCCATCTGGAGGTACAACGAAGGGGGGATCTACGGTAAGTGCCCAGGCAAATAACGAGAGGCAGCCGACGAAGGGACGAGACCGATGTCGGAGAATTCGCCGTGGTAGCCCGACAGAGGTGAGAGGCCCCAGCCCCTGGTTGGGCCGGGATAGGAGGGTGCAGTAGCGATGACCGATGTCTTCGGGCCCTTTCGGCTGACCGGCCAAACAGCGATCGTGACAGGGGGGGCAGGCCTACTCGGCGCCGAGTTCTGCCGGACTCTGGCGGCTGCCGGTGCCTCCGTTGCTGTGTTGGACTTGGACGCTGGGAAGGCGGACTCTTTGGCTACAGCCATTCGACAATCAGGCGGCAATGCCTTGGCTGTTGTCGGCGACGTAACGGACTCTGCTTCTCTTCGGCAGGCGGTTGCCCGGACCGAGGACGATCTGGGCGAAGTGGATATCTTGGTCAACAGCGCCGCCAAGGATCCCAAGTTCGATCCGGCCCATCGAGCGGCAGCCTCCAACGCTTTCGAAGATTACCCCCTTTCCCTGTGGGAGGAGGCGTTGAAGGTCAATCTCACGGGGATCTTCCTGGCGACCCAGGCCGTCGTCCCCTCGATGCTGAGGCAGGGTAGAGGAACCATCGTCAACATCTGCTCGACCTACGGCCTTGTAGGCCCGGATCAGCGGATCTACCAGGCCGACGATCGTCCGGTCCAGTTCAAGCCGGTGTACTACTCAGTCACCAAGGCGGGCGTATTGGGCTTCACCCGTTATCTGGCGGCCTACTATGCCGGTAAGAAGATCCGGGTGAATGCCCTGACCCCGGGGGGTGTGTTCCACGATCATGACGACGAGTTCGTCGCTGCCTACGCCTCCCGAACCATCTTGGGGCGAATGGCGGATCAGAATGAGATGAATGCCGCCCTCCTGTTTCTGGCCTCGGAGGCTTCGTCCTATGTCACCGGGTCGAATCTGGTTGTCGATGGAGGCTGGACGGCGTGGTAGCGTCGTCCCGCTCCTCCTTCCGCATCTCTGCCCTTGCGGTGGTCTGGTATTTGGGCCTTTTCCTCTTTGGGGCCGGACTGATCCTCTACGCCTCTTCTTCATGGGGAATCGGGGTGCGTGTTGACTCGCTGTCGTATCTCACGGCGGCCAGGAGCCTCGCAGACGGGAAATGCTTGTGTTGGCTTGGAAGCGGGCTTGAGCTGAAGCCCCTGGTGCACTTTGGACCGGCCTACCCGATCCTGCTGGCCGCCGTGGCGCGGGCGGTCGGGGACACGGTGGCGGCTGCCCGCCTGATCTCTGCGCTGCTCTACGGAGCCAACCTTGTCGTAGCGGGTCTGGCCATCCATCTCCTCACCGGCCGCTTTCTGGCCGGCGTCCTATGTACGTTCCTGGTCGGCGCATCCCCTGCCATCGTTCAGGCCCACGACTCGGCGATGTCGGAGCCGGTGTATTTCCTTCTGCTCATGGCTGGCATGGGCGCTCTGGCGCTGTATTTACGAGGCGCTCGGCGCTTCTACCTCTTCTTGGCGATCGGCTTCTCCGCCCTTGCCGTGCTCGCGCGTTATGCGGGAGCCGTCGTTATCCCTGCCGGCGTCCTCGGGATCCTGGTCCTCAGTCCGGCACCTCGAAAGTCGGCGGGCAGGGATGCCGCCCTCTTTGCGGTGGGCGCGAGTCTCCCGTTCGTGCTTTGGACGCTGCGCAACATCATCGTCGCCGGAACGGCGACGAACCGAGTCCTTGGCAGTCACCTGATAACCGGCGACGATGCCCGGAAGTTCCTAGAGGTCGTCACGGCTTGGCTGACCTCGGCCAAGCCCTCCCACTGGCTGGAAGGCTTCGTCCTGGGTCTGGTACTGGCGGGCCTGTCCTGGCTTCTTTGGCGACGATGTCGTTCTTCGGATGACCATGTCGCCGCCGGAGCCGTGCTTGGATTGCTGTGGCTGATTTTCGCCTTCCTCTACATTCCCTACCTCGCCTTCTCGCGGTCGTTCTTGGATGCGAAGATCCCGATCGACGACCGGATGCTGTCCCCCTTCTACCTGGCGCTGGCGTTTGCCGTCAGCACAGCCGTCGCCGTCGTCCCGCCTCGATCGTATCGCCCGTGGGCAGAGGTTGTCGGTATTGGGATCGTCCTGCTGTTGGCGGGACCGCGAATGCTTACGGGATCGGCAGGGGTCCTTTCCCACCTCAGGAACGAAGGGGTGGGTTTCACGGACGGTGCGTGGCAGTCTTCCAGCTCGATCGACTGGCTGAGGCGGCTTCCGCCCGATGCAACGGTCTACTCGAACAAGGCTCATGTGATCCAGCTCTTACTTGAACGCGCCGCTTTTCAGTTGCCTGAGCGCTATGATGAAGTCAAAGCCTTGCCCAGATCGGACTTCGAGCAGGGCCTGGCTGTCATGCGCAGCGATCTCCAGCGGCCCCACAGTTACCTCCTCTATCTCGACCCCGACAACCCCGCCGCCTCCCGCAAGGCCGCGGACCAATTCACTGTCGGGCTGGTACCCATCCTGATCATGAGCGACGGCGTCGTCTTCGCTCGGCGTCCGAACGGATCCTCACCATGAGCGTCGGCACGGTGCCAGACCAGGGGCGTCGACGTGACCGGCGGGACAAGCCCAACGCAAGTAGGCCGGGCTCCGAGGTCTTAGGCCTCATTCCAGCGCGGGGCGGCTCCAAGTCTATGCCGCGCAAGAATATCCAGATGCTCGCAGGGCATCCGCTCATCGCCTACAGCATTGCCGCCGGCCTCACCGCCGGCAAGATCGGCCGCGTGATCGTGTCGACCGATGATGAGGAAATCGCGGCCGTCGCCCGGAGTTATGGGGCGGAGGTGCCGTTCCTGCGGCCTTCACAGTTGGCGCAGGATGACACCCCCGACTTCCCGGTGGTACAGCAAGCTCTGGAATGGTTGGGAGAAAACGAGGACTACCACCCGCAGATCATCGTGCAGCTTCGCCCGACGTCTCCGCTGCGTCCGACCGATTTGGTGGATCGAGGGATCGATGTCCTCGCGACCCATTCCGACGCCGACTCGGCGCGTGCCGTGATTCCCTCGAGCCAGAACCCCTTCAAGATGTGGCGCCTTGCGGACGATGGGCGAATCGTTCCTCTGCTGCAGGACGGTTTCCACGAGCCCTACAACATGCCTCGCCAGCAGCTCCCCAAGACTTTCTGGCAGACCGGGCATCTCGACGTCATCCGGGCGGAAACCGTCCTGCTCAAACACAGCCTCACGGGGGACCGGGTCTTCCCGATCCTGGTGGATCCGGCCTACGCGGTGGATATCGACGCACCGCAGGATCTCGTGCGGGCCGAGACGATCCTGCGAGAAGGGCGGCAAGACCTGGTATTCCCTGCGGTCCGCGCCGTAAAGCGGGCCACCTAGTCTCTCTCCTGAGCCGGCCTGGAGGGAAGGGACGCCAGGTTGTCTCGGGGCGACGTGTGGAAGGAGAAGCGGTGGAAAGAGTCATCAGTCTGGCCCAACGCAATGTAGGCGACCATCAGCCCACCTACGTCGTGGCCGAAATCGGGATCAACCACAACGGCGACCTCGACCTGGCGTTGCGACTCATCGATGCCGCAGCCCATGCCGGGGTCGATGCTGTCAAGTTCCAGAAGCGAACCCCGGAGGTCAGCGTCCCCGCCGACCAACGCGAGCTCAAACGCGATACCCCGTGGGGGTACATCTCCTACCTCGAGTACCGCCGCAAGGTTGAATTCGGGGAACCCGAGTATCGGGCCATCCACCGTCACTGTCAGGAGCGGGAAGTGGATTGGTTCGCCTCCGTTTGGGATGAACCCTCGGTGGACTTCCTGGAGGGCTTCGATCCGATCGCCTACAAGATCCCTTCGGCCGCGCTGACCGATGGCCGACTCTTGCGCCACGTACAGGCGAAAGGACGGCCAGTGATCCTCTCGACGGGGATGTCGACGATGGAGGAAATCGAACGGGCGGTCGCCATTCTGGGGACCGAGAAGCTGGTCCTGATCCATGCCACCAGCACCTACCCTTGTGATCCCGAAGAGTTGAACCTTCGGATGGTCCAGACCTTGAGGAACCGCTTCCCGTGCCCCGTCGGCTACTCCGGACATGAGGTGGGCCTCATCCCCTCGGTCGTGGCGGTGTCCCTCGGTGCGTCTATGGTCGAGCGCCATATCACGCTCGATCGCGCCATGTGGGGCACGGACCAGGCGGCCTCCGTCGAGCCGGGAGGATTCGAACGACTCGTCAAGTACATCCGGGTCACCGAGTCCAGCCTGGGCGACGGCGTCAAGAGGGTCTACGCCAGCGAGCAGCCGTCGTTGCGAAGGCTCCGACGGGTGATCGACTAGGAACGGGGCCGGTGCGAATCGGTAATCCGATTGCCCGTTGGCGCCAGCGTCAACTCGTGCGCGATCTGGCGTCGCAGATCGGGCGCGTGGAGGCTTACCTCGAGGAGCGGGAGACCCCCATCCACTCTGCCGGCTCACCGATTCTCTTCTTCAATGCCTCGACGCGCCTCCACCGCCTGAGCCTCAACGCCGCGTTTGGCTTACTGGCGTCCTGGGCTCTACGGGCCGAGCGGGTCCCTATCGTCCACTTGGTCTGTGAAGCGGGCATGTGGCCGTGCGTCTTGGGTACCGATCGCCGGGACCCTCGAACCCGTCCTCCTTGTTCACCGTGCCAGTCGCTCAGCGGAGTCCTCTTCCCGTCGGACTTGGTGACCTCTCTTCCTCTCGACCGGGGGATTCACCGCCAGGTTATGGACGAATTGGCCGGCAAGTCACTCCAGGATCTCGTCGCGTGGAAGTATCGCGGACGCCCTTTGGGAGAGCTGTGCCTGCCGAGTGTTCGCTGGATCCTTCGTCGCCACCACCTCCCCGACAGTGAGCCGGTCCGCTCCGTGTATCGCGGCTACCTCGCTTCCGCTGCCAGCCTTTCGGTGGAGCTCGCCACCGCCCTCTCTCGGCTGGCGCCCCGAGCCATCGCCCTGTTCAACGGCAGCTTCTATCCGGAGGCCCTCGCCCGCGAGATCGCCCGAGAATTCGCGATCCCTGTCGTCACCCACGAAGTGGGGCTGGCGCCGAACTCGGCGTTCTTCACCCGCGGCGAAGCCTCTTTCCGCGAGACGCCTATTGTCGTCGGCTCCAGGCTGGGTGAGGAAGAAGACCGAGAGCTGGACCGCTACCTGGAAGACCGCTTCCGCGGTTCCTTCACCATGGCCGGGATCCGATTCTGGAAAAGGATGGAAGCGATCCCGGAGTGGCTTCAGGAAAAGCGGAGGCAGTTTCGCCAGACGGTCGCCGTCTTCACAAACGTGGTGTTCGACACGAGCCAGGTCCATGCCAACACCATCTTCGTCGACATGTTTGCCTGGCTCGACCTACTTGTCGAGGTCGTGGAGCGCCATCCGGAGACGCTGTTTGTCTTTCGTGCCCATCCAGACGAAGACCGGCCTGGAAAGGAAAGCCAGGAGTCGGTGGCGGCATGGTTCGGGAGGAGCTCCCTACCCGCTTGCCGGAACGCTGTCTTCGTCGAACCGAAGCGGCCGATCAGCTCGTACGAGCTCGTTCGCACAGCGAAGCTTGTCCTCGTCTACAACTCCTCCGTAGGCCTGGAGGCCTCGGTCCTGGGCGTCCCCGTCCTATGTGCGGGAAAGGCCCGCTACACGCAGGTTCCCTCGGTCTTTCTGGCCCAGGATCGCGGCGAGTACTTTCGCCACTTGGAGCGGTTCCTCGAAGCGGAGCGAATCGAAGTGCCACTGGAGTTCCGACAGACCGCCCGCGCTTTTCTGCACGCGGAGCTGTTCGAAGCCTCTTTGGACCTTTCCGAGTTTGTCGAACCCCTGGCGGAGTTCCCCGGCATGGTCGCCTTACGCCGGTTTGAGCCTGAGCGGTTGCTCCATTCCCGTCCCCTCGAACAGATTCGAAGTGGGTTCGTAGACGACGCTCCGTTCCTCCTAACTCAAAGGTCGCCCTCGGAATCCGGGGAGAGACTAGCCAAAGGAGCGACGTAAGTGCAGTTGCAGATCGGCGAGAGGAGTTTCCAAGGTTGAGGCGCGTCGGGCCGGAAGCGCAGAGGGCGACCTCCAGGCCCTGCTATCACGACGGGGCAACGAGTTGCTGAAGACGCGGTGGGGCCAAGCCCTGATGGTCCTGCTCCTTTTGCGCCTGGGCGTCATCGTCATTGCCCAGGCATTTCCCGAAGGGGGCGTGATTGTGGATTCCCGTGCCTATCTCGAGATGGCCTCCGGCCTCAAGCAGGCGAACTGGGTTGGGGCGGATCGGATCGACCTCCATTGGACTCCCGGCTACCCCGTCTTCCTGGTCCTGGCCGAAGCCCTGACAGGAACCACGTTGGTGGGTGTGGGCTTCCTCCAGTTGATCCTGACGGGGGCCGCCGCGATCGGCCTTTGGTCGATTGGCGCACGTCTAGGAGATGCCCGTGCCGGGATGGCCGCCGCGTGGTTGTACGCCTTGAGCCCAAGCGCGGCGCTTTGGTCCCTGACGATCATGTCTGAGAGCCTGTTTGCGTTCTTGCTCGTGGCGGCGCTTGCGCTGTGGGTTTTCACCCTGACTGGCGGAGCACCCATCGGTGGACTGTTCGCGGGAATGCTGCTGGCCGCCGCCGCGCTGGTCCGTCCCATCGGACTCCCCCTCATCATCCTTTGGGCGGGCCTTGGGCTCATAGCTCGGTCCTCATCCGACCGGCGCGGGTCGAACAGTTTGAGGACGGGGCTGCTTGTGGCTGGTGCTCTCGTCCTGCTTGCTCCCTGGGTGATCCGGAACTGGAGCGTCACCGGAAAACCCGCCTTGGCCGAGGTTGCGGCAGATACCTTGGTCCGTTTCAACCTGGCCTACGTCGTCGCGGAAGCCGAGGGAATATCCAGGGATGAAGCAGCCTCCCGCCTGGCCGTCACCGTGGACTCGTGGGACGATGGTCTGGCGATCATCCGGCGGTATCCCGTGATCTTTCTGCGGCAACAATGGCAGGGAATCCGGCGATCCCTCACCGGGGTCGAATCGGGCGTATGGGCCCGGCAACTCGGATATGACCTGGATCGTCAGGGGAGTCTTGAGATCCTCTCGACTCTCCTCGCGGGAGAGCCCCTAAGGGCCCTGGACCGCTTGCGCGCCTTGATGGACGATCCCGAGACGGCCCTCCTAACAAGCCTGGTGCTTCTGGCGGTCGTCTATACGGTGGCCCTCTATCTCCTGGCCCTGGCTGGCCTACTCTCGGTTCTGCGGCTAAGAGGAATCGTCCGAGCAACCTATGTTGTGGTGAGCCTCTCTATCCTCCTACTGGTGGTCGTGCCCGGGGCAGCCGGCCAGGCCCGCTTCCGAATCCCGGTGGAGCCACTGCTCGCGCTGATCGCCGGCGTGGGGTTCAGCGGCCTCATCGAGGGTGCTGGCAGGCGCTGGCCGTCCCTTCTGATCAGGCGCGGGAAGCGGGTCGGCCCGTCGCCCTTGCCTGGCATGGAGGGCTGATGGGGCCGTTGATCCTCGCCAAGGGTCCGCTACTCCCGTCCGACGATGGACCCAAGGCGGACCCGCGCAGGTCGCTCCTTTATAATTCGCCCGCGTGAGGTGACGAAATATGCAGTTCGAGTATCGGGAAACTCCTGAGGATCTCCAAACGCGTATCGACATCCATCAGAAGTATGGCGCGCGAAACATCGACGCCTGGATGGTGGATCTCCTTCAGCCGTCGAAGACGTGGAAGATCCTGGACGTTGCCTGCGGCGGCGGAAAGCAGCTGGTGGCATTCCATCGCTACACCGGCGGGAAGGCCGAGATCGTCGGTGTGGATGTCTCCCGTCCGCTGTTGGACCAGGCCGAGCGGCTCAACGAACAAATGGGAAGGCCCTTCACCCTGCGTGAAATGGACTTCAACGCCGAGTTCCCCTTCGACGAAGGTGCCTTCGACCTCGTCTCGTGTTGTTTCGCCATCTATTATGCCGCCGACGCCGCCTTCACCCTCGGCCAGATGCGTCGAGTCCTGCGGCCCGGCGGGAAACTGTTCACGACGGGGCCGATGCCGGATAACAAGCGGGTTTTCTACGACATCATTCACGAGGCGACGGGGAAACCCATTCCTCCGATGCCGGGAAGCTCCAGGTACGGCAGCGAGATCTTGTCGGCGGCCAAAGATCTATTCGCGGCCGTCGACGTGCAAGTCTTCGACAATCCGTTGGTGTTCGAAGATCTGGCTCCCTTCCTCGACTACACCCGGGCCTCCCTTTCGGAAGATCGGAAACTGTGGGGCGGTCTTTTCTCAGGACCGGACGAGTTCGAGGACGTGATGAACCGCATCTCAAAGGTGGCCGCCCGGAGGTTGTCGGAAGCCGGGCGACTCGTCATGACGAAAGTCGTCGGCGGCTTCGTCGCCACGAAATAGGGAGGACGGCTACGTGCACGTCTACGGCCGCAAGTTGCTCTTCTTGGGCGCACATCCGGACGACATCGAGCTGGGCTGCGGGGCCCTTCTTTCGAACCTTGGAAAGAAGGCCGATGTCCTTTGCGTGACGCTGTCCGACAATCAACAGAACCCTGCGCTGCGGAATCTGGTGGACGAGCACTACCGGAGCATGGCCCTGCTCGGCATCGAGCGGGACCAGATCGTTCTGGGCCCCTTCGAGACGCGCCACTTCCCTCGCGACCGCCAGGAGATCCTGGAATTCCTCTTCGACATCAACCGTTCCTACCAGCCGGAGATCGTGTTTGTCCACACCGAGTCCGACATCCATCAAGATCACTCGGTGGCTACGGTGGAAGCGCTGCGGGCGTTCCGGGGCACGACCGTGTTGGGCTTCGATGTGCTGCGTAGCTCGTACGGCTTCTTCCCCAACTTCCTCGTCGAGGTCACCGAAGAGGACGTCGAGAAGAAAGTGCGCTGCCTACTCGAATATGGCACCTACTGCGACAAGTACTACTTCTCTGAGGAGGTGATCCGTTCGACGCTGATCCGCCACGGAGCCCTTGCGGAACGGCCCTACGCCGAGGGATTCGATATCCTGCGGATCATCGGGACGTTTCAGGCCCCCTAAGGGAACGTCGTTTCGAGTTCGCGGATGAGCCAATGGCGCGGCAGGTTTGCAGGTCTCTGGCCGGTGGTGTTCCTCGTTGTGACGCTGTGGCTGGTCCGCTACCTGCGCAGCGCCGAGTTTGGCCTGTACGAAGATGATCTGACTCATATCCCGACGGCCGTGCAGATGAGCGGATCGGAGCTGGCGCAATTTGCCTTCGGCCTGTTCCGCAACCTGAGCGGGCAGGGGACGCCCCTCAAGTTGATCCTGTGGTACGCGTTGGCTCACCTCGGATGGAGCGTGGCCGGCCTCCGAGGCCTCTACCTGTTGGGGTTCGTCGTCATTGCCGTCAATGTGAGCCTCTTCTATCTCTTGATGAGGCAAGTGAGCGATCAGGCATTGGCCATCTGTGCATCTCTGGCCTATGTGCTGTACTCCGCCGATACCACCCAGGCCTTCTTGTCGCACTCTTTCATCCTACAGACGTCGATTACGATGCTGCTCCTGGCCCTGCTTCTCTTCCATCATGGATGGCGCAGCCTGAGTTATGGGCTGATGTTCCTCGCCCTGCTGACCTATGAGACCACCTTCTCGGTTTTCCTTGCTGCTCCGCTGTTGCTCGTGCCGTGGGACAAGGAGTGGAGGAAGGGGGCGCTGCGCCACGTCCTGCGGTGTGGGCTGATTTTCGCCGCGGTTGTTCTCGTCAGGTTCGCCGTCGGCGAGAATCGAGTGGGCGGGTTGGCCCTCAGAGACGCCGTCTTCGTGCCGATCACAAACATGATCGCAGGACCTCTCGTGGCTCTCGGCACCTACGCTTACCGGCCCGTCCAGGCGATGCAGAGCATGCGCCTGGACGTACTGCTTGCCTCCGTCTTTGGCGCGCTGTGCTTCACATGGTTGCTGTGGAGAGTCCGTCCCGGTTTTCAGGCAACGCTCGAGGATCTGAAGGCCGTGCCATCTCGACGGACGGCGGGCTGGGACGTCCCCGCCGGAGAACGAGCGGGGCGCAGCCGGTTCGGCACCGACCTCGTGTCGCGCCTGCGCCTGGGCCTGGTCGGGTTGGTCATGCTGGTTCTGGCGTATCCATTGACGTTCACCGTGCGGCCGTACGCGATCAGCGGCCGCGATACTCGCGTCCACGCCGCCGGCGTCGTCGGCGCATCGATGGTGGTAGGGTCGGCCATCGTCATCGTCATCGCGCTTGCCGAGGGCTACCGCCGGAAGACTTGGGCGATTCCGGCCCTGGGGATCGCCATAGGGATCCTGGCCGGATACGGTTTCGTCATCCAGAACGACTACGCCACCGCGTGGGCACTGCAGCGTGGTTTCTGGACTCAGCTCATCCCGCTGATCCCGGACGTTGGCGATGGCACGGTCGTCTTGGTGGACCCCTCGGGCCTGCAGGACACCCGGCAGATCGGCGCCAACTACTGGAATCTTCCCCGAGTGTTGGCCCAGTTGTTCGTCTTTCCGCCGACGTGGGAGGCGAAGCCGAGGGCCTACCGCCTGGCCGAGGGTTGGCAAGAACGGATTTCGACAGATGACGGGAAATTGCGGCTGGATGCGGCGACAACGCTCGCGCCGCCTGGGACGTACGGTGTCGTCGATCCCTCAAGAGCCATCTTCGTCGGGTATCGCGATGGACGTCTCGGACGCGTCTCAGACGAGTTCCTGCCCGGCGTGGGTTACCCTTCGCCTCCTCCGGAGGAGGGGGAGCCACCATTCCCACACGGCTTTTTATACGACCTGATGGTTCTACCCGCTGATGGTTGATCCAGCGCGGGATCGAGCGCCAACGGATCGCGGGCAATGGAGATGATGAAAGCGGGCCATAAGCCGAATCCCATCCACAGGGCCAGGATACGCTCGCGGCGGGCTCGTCGGAGTGGCGAGGCTCCCGCCGGAGGCGCCGGCGACGGGCGCCTTCGCGGACGACGCGGATCCGGCATCTCGGCGATTACCCACCGCGTGGGACGGGCTCGCCGGCCGCCGCTGTGCTCGGTGGTGATCCGCGCCTACAACGAGGAACAACATTTAGCGCGCCTGCTTGTCGGCATCCTGAATCAAACGATTCGGGATGCCGAGATCATCCTGGTCGACTCGGGCTCCACCGACGCCACCCTGGCCATCGCCTCCAGCTATCCTGTCCGTGTCCTGCGCATCGATCCGGAGGTCTTCTCCTTCGGCCGATCGTTGAACCTGGGATGTGCCGCGGCGCGGGGCGATTTCATCGTCGTGGCCAGCGCCCACGTGTACCCGGTCTACGCCGATTGGCTGGAGCGGCTTCTGGAGACCTTCGCCGATGAGCGGGTGGCGGCGGTCTATGGCAAGCAGCGCGGCGATACGACCACACGCTTCAGCGAGCATCACATCTTTCGTCAATGGTTCCCGGAGGTTTCCGTCCCCCGCCAGGCCTCCGCCTTCTGCAACAACGCCAACGCCGCCATCCGAAAACGCCTCTGGCGTCTTCGTCCCTACAACGAGGACCTGCCGGCCCTGGAGGACGTGGACTGGGCTACCTGGGCGCTGCAGGAAGGGTTCTTTGTCTCCTATCGAGCGGAAGCGGAGGTCATCCACGTTCATGATGAAACCCCTGAAGCCGTATTCAACCGCTATCGTCGAGAGGCGATGGCCCTCAAGCGCATCCGACCCCAAGAGCACTTCGGCCTGGGAGACCTTGTGCGCCTCCTGGTCGTCCACGTGACCTTCGATCTGAGAGAGGCCCTGCGACAAGGGGCGGCCCGCCGCCACCTGACGGAAATCCTGTGGTTTCGCTGGATGCAGTTCTGGGGCACCTACCGAGGATACGCGATGGCAGGGCCCCTGACCGGACAGCTCAAGGAAGCGTTCTACTACCCCAGGAGGCCAGCCGCGCTCGTGCCGGTATCGTATCGCCCCGTCCGTCCGCTCGACTACACTGTACTGGCCCCATCGCAGGTTCCGTCGAAAGCCCGTGCCGGGCAGAAAGGGCGCCGGTGAGACGGCCCGAGACGGGAGTGCTTCCGCCAGTTGGGGGCCAGGAGGCTTCGCCATCGATCTTGTAGCGCTTGTCCCCATGCGGCACCACTCGGAAAGGGTGCCTGAGAAGAACTACCGAAGGATCGCCGGCCGGCCCTTGTATGCGTACATCCTGGAAGCACTCCTGGATTGTCCCGAGATCGACCGCGTTGTCGTCGACACGGACAGCCCTGCCATCTGGCAGGGCGTCTCACAGGACTTTCCTCACGTGCACCTGCTCGAAAGACCGCAGGCTCTTCGGTCCGGCGATATCCCCATTAACGCCATCATCGAGCACGACGTGCAGGCGGTTCCGGCCGATCTCTACCTGCAAACCCACAGCACCAATCCCTTGCTTCGCCCCAAGACCATCTCGGCTGCGATCGACACTTTCCGAAACGATCGCGACCATGATTCGCTTTTCTCCGTCACCGCGATGCACGTGCGGCTCTGGTCGTCGGAGGGGGCGGCGATCAACCATGATCCGGAAACCCTCCTGCGCACCCAGGACCTGCCCCCCGTCTACCAGGAGAATTCGTGCCTCTACCTATTTCGCCGAGAGGATTTCCTCGCCCGCCGCAACCGCATTGGTCGGAGACCGCGGCTTCTTGTGATCGATCGCGAGGAGGCTTGGGACGTGGATGACGAGATCGATGTGGATGTAGTGGAAGCCCTGTTGCGCAAGCGGTCCGCCCGTTGAAGAGCGAGGCGCGCTAACGATGTTGCAAGTTCTGATCTCAGCACCGTACATGATCTCCGTGCTGGATCGATTCCGGCCCGCGTTTCAAGCTTTCGGCATCCATCTTCTCGTCGCCTCCGTCCGGGAAAGGTTGTCGGAACCGGAGTTGTTGGAGTATGCCGGGGCGATCGATGGTGCGATCTGCGGGGACGACCCATTCACGGCGACCGTCCTCCAAGCCGCCGCGCCTCGGCTGAAGGTCATTTCGAAATGGGGGACAGGCATCGATTCCATCGACCGCCAGGAGGCCGCGCGGTTGGGTATCCAGGTCTTCAACACACCGGGCGCCTTCACCGAGGCCGTCGCCGACAGCGTCTTGGGCTGCATCCTGTCCTTCGCCCGCCGCATCCCCTGGACCGATCGGGACATGAAGGCCGGAGAGTGGGTGAAGCAGTCTTGCCGGGCTCTTGCCGAATGTACCCTCGGCGTTGTGGGGGTGGGGAACATCGGCAAGGCCGTCCTTCGGCGGGCCGGAACGTTTGGGATGACACTCCTGGGCAATGACATTGCCCCCGTCGATGCGGCCTTCCTCGCCGACGTAGGCGTCGAGATGGTTCCTCTGATGAACCTCCTGGAGCGGTCGGATTTTGTCAGCGTGAACTGCGACCTCAATCCGACATCCCTGGGACTGATCGGCCGCCAGGCCCTGGCACGCATGAAACCTTCGGCGATTCTGATCAACACCGCGCGCGGTCCGGTGGTGAATGAGGAGGCGCTGGTGGAATCTCTTAGAGAAGGCACGATTGCCGGAGCGGGATTGGACGTGTTTCGGGAGGAACCCCTTCCGGCGTCCAGCCCGCTTCGATCGATGGACAATGTTCTGCTCTCGCCTCACAATGCCAACAGCAGCCCCCAGGCCTGGGAGCGAGTACATCGCACGACGTTCGACAACCTGCTTCGTGGCCTCGGCATGGCTGTGCCCCCGGCGGTGGACGCGGGCGGAGAGGGCGGGCCGGACACGCCGGCCCCGGAAAGAAAGATGGCCTGAAGAGATGGCGTCCGTCGTCCTTGTCACAGGCTCCGCTGGTGGAATCGGTCGTGCCGTCGTCGGAGCCTTCGCCGAGATCGGCTGGATGGTCCTGGCGACCGACCGCCGACCCGAAACGGCGCCCTCCCGGGCGAGCCGTTTCTTCCCGTCCGACGTCTCCCGCGAAGAGGACGTGCAAGCCCTCTTCGAGAAGGTCAGAGCCGAGGTAGACCATCTGGATGCCCTGGTGAACAATGCCGCCATCCAGACCTCGAAGTCGATCCTGGAAATGGAGGTCCCCGAGTGGGATGCGGTTATGGCGTCCAATTTGCGCTCGGCCTATCTGATGGCCCGCCACGCGCATCCCTTGCTCCGGATCACCCGAGGAGCGATCGTGAACGTCAGTTCGGTGCATGCGATCGCCACTTCGGTCGATGTCGCCGCCTATGCCGCCAGCAAAGGGGGGCTGGTGGCGCTGACGCGGGCCATGGCAATCGAGTTCGCCCCGGATGGGATTCGGGTCAATGCCGTCTTGCCGGGGGCGGTCGACACACCGATGCTGCGCGAGAACCTGAAGCGCCGTGTGCGGAACGGCGCCACCATGGAAGAGGCCCTGGCCGAGCTCGGGCGGCGGACGGCGCTGGGCCGGGTCGGGCGGCCGGAGGAGATCGCCGAGACCATTCTCTTCCTTGCGGATCACGCCCGATCGTCGTTCATCACAGGGCAAGGATTGATCATCGACGGTGGGGCGACCACCCGGCTGAGTACGGAGTAGTCCCCGTCGGGGCCCGTCGTCACCGCGCCGGTCCGGGACCTCTTATTTTGCCACCTCGCATTCGAATGGAAGGTCAAGTCGCACCATGCTGATCCTTCTGCCTGTTGCCTCTTTTGTTGTCATGTTTCTGGACCTTCTGGGAGAACGGCGGGTGGAGGAGGAAGCCGCCGTCGCCATTGGAGGATCATTCTTGCGGGCGGCGGTGTTGTGGGGAGCGTTCGTCGCCGTCAGCAGCGAAGTGCTATCGGTGGCGAATGCCCTCACCAGACTATCGCTGAGCCTCTGCTGGCTTGCCGTGCTGCTCGCATCGGCGTTCATCGGCTGGAAACGAGGCAGTTTCCGGGGCGGCCTGCAGCGCCTGCGCCTGCCGACGGGTCGCCTGAGCCCCATCGAACGGATAACCCTGCTCGGGATCGCAGCCGTTGCGGCGTCCTTGCTGGTTGTGGCGTGGATCTCTCCTCCCAACAATGTCGACTCGCTCCTGTACCACATCAGCCGCGTGGTTCATTGGGCTCAGGATCAAAGCCTGCGCCACTACGCCACGGCGCAGCATCGTCAGCTGCTGAAACCCATCTGGGCCGAGAGCGCTATCCTCGACCTCCGGCTGCTGTGGGGAAGTGACCGTCCGGCGAACCTCGTACAGTGGTTCAGTATGGTCGGCTCGATCGTGGGTGTGGTCAGCCTGGCCGCCCTGCTCGGAGCCGGTCGCGCCGGCCGTCTTCTTACGGCCGCCTTCGTCATTTCGATTCCTATGGGAATCCTCCAGTCGACCAGCACACAAAACGACTATGTCGCCGCGTTCTGGGCTATTTGCGCGGCGTTCCTGGTCGTTCAGGCGGCGATCCGTCCGCCGCCGATTTTGGACTTGATCTGCCTGGCTCTAGTGCTGGGCATCGGTTTCCTAACGAAGGGAACCTACTACGTCTATGCGCCCCTGTTTGTGGTGTGGTACTTCCTTCTGCGATGGAGGCAAACGGGCTTCCGGCGGATGGCGATGGAGGGAATAGCGATCGCTGCTCTCGCCTGCGCGCTGAACCTGGGCTTCTGGGCCCGAAACGTCGAGACTTTCGGGGGGCCGTATGGGACCTCCGAAGGGCTCCAGAGGATTCTACGGCTTCGCCTCCAACCATCCGGCGAGAGGTTCTCCACTGATCTCGCGCCGACCGTCGAGCCGACCCGAAACCTCGCCGATGACCTGGCTGTTGTGCCGTCGGGGCCCGAAGCCTCGGGGAGTGCCACCACCGAGGTCACAGGAGAGGAGAACGAGACCTCGACATCGCCCATCGCGAACGCGTCGTCTGGGCGAGGGACTTTTTTGGCAAGGGTGGTCAGGACGGCGACGTTCAACTTGGCCACACCCGTGCCGGCCGCGAACGAGGTAGTCCTTTCGATCCTACGCCGCCTCCCCACGATCTATGACGACAAGTACATCAGCCAATGGCGTACGGTGCAGTGGAATCACGAGGACACAGCACCGAGCCCGCTTCACTTTCTCCTGATCCTGACCGCGGTGGGAATGCTGTTGCTCTTGCGGGGTGGGCCCCTCACGGGCACGACTCGCCTGTACGCGCTGGCCGTTCTTGGTACTTACCTGTTGATCCCGGTGGTGATCGGCCACGGTCCATCGATCTGGGGGATCCGTTACCAGCTGCCTTTCTTCGTCCTCGGGGCCCCGATCTTGGCCTGGGCCGTGACTCGTCCGAAACTTCAACCGGCAGCACCTTTCCTCGCCTGTGTGCTAGTCCTGCTAGCCCTCCCGTGGCTGCTATTCAACAACACGCGCCCGCTGGTGGGACTCACGCCCTGGCTGACGCGTGTCCAGAGCATCCTGCGATCGCCTCAAGCCGAGATTGAGTTTGCCATGTACCCGGACCGTCTGGATGAATACCAGGCGGCGACCCGACTTGTCCGCGAGGCGAAATGCGACAGGGTCGGCCTCCGGATCGATTCCCACGACCCGGAGTATCTCCTCTGGTGGCTGCTTCAGTCGCCCCAGAGCGGGATTCGCATCGAGACGATCTACACACCGGATCGTCTCCAACAACTGATCGATCCCGAGTTCCATCCATGCGCCATTCTATGCACGATCTGCAGCGGCCGGGCGAGACTGCATGGCCTGCCCTTGGCCGGAGACTTCGACCGGGTGGACGTTTTCCTGGGGCCAGGTTTCGTGGCCGACCCGGACGGATAAGGAGTCGACGAAGGTGACGGTGTTCCTGGGCGGCTTGCCCGTTATCGCCTTTGTTCTGGGCGTCCTCCTCCTGGGGAATGCCAGGCCGGGCTGGGGATGGGATCGGTCCTTTCTCCGCGGCACGATCTTCTTTGCATCGTACGCCGTGATCGGTGCCGAGATCCTCAGTCTCTTTCAAGGATTGACCCTGCCGGGCCTGGTCGCTCTCTGGCTTATTCCGATTCTCGCGCTCGGATCCGTGTTGGTGCGATGGAGGCGAAAGCGAGTCATCCGGGTTCCCCGGATCCCTGCCCTGACCGCCCCGGAAGGGCTCGTGGCGCTCCTCCTGGCGGTGGTCATCCTGGCCACAGCCGCCGTCGCTTACCTTGCCCCACCGAATACGTGGGACTCGTTCACATACCATATGGCACGCGTGGCGCATTGGGCACAAGCGGGCTCCCTCGAACATTACGCGACGGGGATTGAGAGGCAAAACCTGATGCCGCCGGCGGCCGAGATCGGGATGCTGCAGGCTTATGTCCTCGCCCAGGGGGACCGGCTGGTGAATTTCCCCCAATGGCTGGCCATGGTTGGTAGCCTGGTCGCTGTTGGATCCGTCGCCCGCCTCCTGAGTGCCTCACGCCTCGGCCAGCTGATGGCGGCAATCTTCCTGGCAACCTTACCCATGGGCATAGCCCAGGCGACCAGCACGATGACCGATTACGTCGTAACTATCTGGATCCTGTGTGTTGCCGTTGAAGCGGTTTCCCTGGTCACGCAAGATTCGGGCGAGACTCCCTCCATCCTCACCTTGGGGCTGGCCGCAGGTTTGGCCATCGCCACGAAGCCTACAAGCTTCGCCTTCCTGGCCCCGGTTGGTCTTGTCGTCGCCATTGTGCTTCTGCGGAGGCGCGGTGTCGTTGGACTCCTGAATCCGACGGTCATCGCCCTCGCCCTCCTCCTTGCGTTGAACGCCGGCCACATGGGGCGGAACATCGCAACCTATGGCCACCCTCTTGGCAGCAGCCGGAACTTGGAGCTCCATGCGAACAGGATCCTTGACTGGAAGGTCGTCGTCTCGAACGTGACCCGGAACGCGAGCCTCCACGCGGTCAGTCCCTGGAAGAGCGTGAACGAGTTCGCCTTTCGTGGGCTCGTTTGGATTCACCTTAGGCTGGGCCTGGGCCTCACCGATCCCAGGACGACGGAAAGCTCCAATTTCCCCATCGGGCGACCCCCTGTCGACGAAACACGATCGGGGAATCCCGCGCAGGCCATCGCCACACTCGCACTTGTCCCCCTGCTTGGGATCGCCGTGTTGCGCGGTGATGGGAAAGCAAGATTGCCCTTCCTGTATCTGATCATCGTGGCTGTGTCGTTTGTCATTCTAAGCAGCATGATCCGGCTCACCGCGTTTTCGAGCCGCTACCACGTGCCTTTCTTCGCCCTGGTCGCGCCGACATTCGGATTTGTAACGGGCCGATGGCGGCCTGCCTGGATTCCAGCTGCGTTAGCGTTGGGCCTGACGATAGCCGCAGGGCCATGGTTGCTCAGCCTCCACGAACGCCCGTTGCTGGAGGATTCACGAGGTTACAGTGTCCTCACTTCAAAGCGGGAGAGCCTCTATTTCACGACAGGCCCAGGGCTGGAGGAGGGGTACGAGAGGGTCGCCGAGAAAATCCAGAGCGCGAGCTGTTCGGCCGTAGGGGTGATGCTGGGTGGGGAGGCCGCCGAGTATCCGTTATGGCCTCTGCTGGGGGATCCTCGAAGTAAGACGCGCCTGGAGTGGATCGTGGCCGGAACCCCTTCCGCCCGATACTCGGATCCGAGCTTTGAGCCATGCGCCGTGGTTTGTGATGGTACCTGTCCGGCGGGGTGGACGGAGGTGCGGGGCCTCCCGTGGTCCCTGGATATCAAGGGCTTGCGATTGTACATTTCGCCGGTGCCGTAGCGTCATGGGTGTGTTGTCCCTTGGGCCCCGATGCCCTGCCATCGCAGCTTCACCTGGTTTCTAAGAGACAAGCGGCCTAGGCGGATGGGTCGGACGCCCTCGTCCGCCGAAGTGGCGCAGGCTTCCGGCCGCAAGGTATTGACTCACGCGGATCACGGCGATCGTCCGCTGAGACGTCGACAGGCGATCGGCTTGGGACTTCCTCCCGAAGGCAGTTCACTTTCCCGCCCTCTCGCTGATTCTTCCGTTGCCGCCCGAACGTGCCCTGACTGCCGCGACGCCGTCCCGCTTGGGACACGATGCATCGGCCAGGTCTAACTGGCGTGGGGTTGGCCAGCGTACCGATCACCGATGCGCAAAGCTTTGTCCGAATGCTCTCGGGAGAAATGGTAGCCCAAGGCGACTCCACTCTCCCGGGTAGAATTGGCATCCTCGACATGGTCTGCACAGAGGGGATGGCGCACTGGACGGCCAACGCAGCAGACTTGTGGACACTGTGACCAGCGTGCGTAATTCGATCTACCGGGTAAAACCCCGCGTGCCAAGACGGGCGTGGCGAATGCTGACGGGCCCCTACTGGTGGTGGTACAACCGTGCCCGACATCAGTTGGCCGGGATGATCGATCCCCGACTGCGGCGTAGCTCTGAACGGCTCGCTTCCTTCCGTGATCGGCATCGCGGCCAGCGCTGCTTCATCCTCGGCAACGGGCCGAGCTTGCAGCATACCGATCTGAGCCGCCTGCGCCGGGAAATCACTTTCGGGATGAACCGGATTTACCTTCATTTCCCGCACATGGAATTCACCACCACTTACTACGTCGCGGTCAACACCCTCGTCATCGAGCAGTGTGCCGAGGACATCCTTCGACTCAAGATGCCCCGCTTCGTGACTTGGCGTGGCCGCCGCTGGCTGGGGGGGAGCGACGAGGTTATCTTTGTCGACACGGACTACACGGGGCCGGAGACCTTCGCCACCGATGTCATCGGCCGAGTCTTCGAAGGGTCGACGGTGACTTTCGTCGCGCTCGAACTGGCGTACCACATGGGGTTTGAAGAAGTGGTGCTGCTCGGAATCGACCACGTCTTCTCGGCCCAGGGACCGCCCAATGTAACGGTCGTCTCGGAAGGCGATGACCGCGACCATTTCTCACCGCTCTACTTCGGCAGAGGATTTCGCTGGCAACTTCCCGACCTAGAAGCCTCCGAGCGCGCCTATCGGCTGGCGCGAGAGGCCTTCGAGCAGGACGGAAGGCGTGTGCTCGATGCGACGCCTGGTGGGAAACTGACGGTTTTCCCCAAGGTCGACTATGAATCGCTTTTCCGAGTTGCGAGCTAGGCTCTTCTGCTCTTGAACCGCGTATCCACTCGCCGGTGGTGGACCCCTCTGGCTATCGTGGCCGCCCTGGCGGCGGCCCTCCCCCTGGCCGCGCACGCCTATGTGGGGACCTTCGCCCGCTATATCGCCGACGACTTCTGCACGGCTTCGAGCTTGCGCCGGCTTGGCTTTCTGGCGAGCCAGGCCTATTGGTTTGAAACGTGGTCGGGACGGTACTCGTACACGTTCGTCGTCAGTCTTACTCAGGCTGTCGGGCCGAGCCTGACGCCGTGGCTGCCGGTCTTCATCCTGCTGGCGTGGGTTGCCGCCATGGTGTACGCCGCGCGGAGATGGCTGGGCGGCGGAGGCCTTCTCCCGGCCGTCCTGGCGCTGGCCACAGTGCATGCCTTCACCACACTCGAAGGATCTCCCAGCGTTTACCAGTCCCTGTATTGGCAGACGGGGATGATCACGTATACCCTGCCGCTGGTCTTGTCCGTGGTTTACGCCGCCTGGCTTTGGCAGGATGCGGTTGGCAGCGAGAGGCCGAGGAACCTGCCACTGGCCTGCGCCATCAGTCTCGGCTCGGCATTCCTTCTCGGAGGATTCTCGGAGACGTACGCAGCGTTGCAGACCGCCGCCCTAACCCTGTTGCTGTTCTCCCTCCCCTTCGGCATTCCGCAGGCGAGGAGATCACGGACGGCATGGTTGGTCGGTGCCGGCCTGGTGGGCTCGCTTCTGGCGGCGCTGACGATCGCCACCGCCCCGGGCACGCTGTTGCGCCAGGCGCTAATGCCCGCCGCCCCGGATCTCCTACCATGGACGGAGGCCACCCTCCAGGACGGGTACTTGTTCCTGGCCCGAACGGTCAACGAATCGCCGCAACTCATCGTGCTGGCCATTGTGGTTCCTTGTCTCCTGGTGATGATGCGCGGCCTCAAGGATCCGGATGCCTCCCCTGCGAAGAATGGCGTCAGAGCGAGTATCCTCCTTCCGTTGGTGTTGCTGCCGATACTCACCCCCATCCTGATGCTAGCGACGATCGCGCCGTACGAATACGCCGTCTCTTCCTACCCGGACGCCAGGGTCCTGGTCACGACCATGTTCGTCCTGATCACTGCTCTGGTGATCTGGGGCGCGTGTCTGGGCCGGCTGCTCGCCGGCCTTCCCCGAATGCGTTCCGGGCCGGCCGACATCGGTGTCCTGATCCTCGCCGTTCTGGTCGCGATCGGCCTTCTGGCGGCATCCATCCAGGCAACACGGGCGATCCTCGGTGGGGCGGACGTTGGACGGGACTACGCGCGATCCTGGGACATCCGCGATGAGAAACTTCGTGTATCTGGAGCAGCTCACGCGGATCAGGTGGCCGCTGCCTCCCTCCGACACATGGGCGGCCTGGCCGAGATCGGCCGCGACCCAGACGAATGGATCAATCGATGCGTAGCCGGGACGTATGCCGTCGGCTCCGTGGTGGCCAAGTGAACAGAGGAGCTCTCTCATCGGCGAACGTTCGCAGGGCCGGCCGGCCTCGCGCAACGGGTCTCAGGCCTGGTGAGTGAGGTCGACTCGCTCCATGGAGCCGCTCGTTTCCATCATTACGCCGTCCTTCAACCAGGTCCGATACCTGGAACAGGCGCTCCGCTCCGTCTTGGAGCAGGGATACCCGAGGCTGGAGTACATCGTGATCGATGGGGGATCTACCGACGGAAGCCTCGAGGTATTGAAGCGCTACGAGGGAGGCCTCGCCGACTGGTCTTCGGAGCCGGATCGCGGCCAGGTGGATGCGATCAACAAAGGCCTCCGCCGGGCACGCGGTGAGATCGTGGCGTGGCTCAACTCCGATGACGCCTACCTTCCCGGAGCCATCGCTGAGGCGGTGCAAACGCTCCGTCGTGATCCGGCGTTGGGGATGGTGTACGCCGACGGGTTGATGGTGGACTCCGAACTGAAGCTGCTCGACCGCCATGTCTACCCACAGCTTGGGTTGCCGGAACTGCTCTGTTTCGAAGTGATCCTGCAGCCGACTGTCTTCATGCGTCGGCGGGTCGTCGAAGAGGTGGGGTACCTCAATTCCGAGTACCGGCTGATCCTCGATCACGAGCTTTGGGTGCGGATCGCCTCCTGCTATCCGATCCGACACGTTTCTCGATTCTGGTCGATCGAACGAACGCATCCGGAAGCCAAAACGATCGCCCAGGCCGCCGGCTTCGTTGAGGAGGCAGAGCGACTGATTCATTGGGCGTCGCAGGACCCCACATTGGCCCCGGTAGTGGAACGCCACCGGCGGCGGGTTCACAGCGGTCTGGACCTTTTTGCGGCTCGTCGTCTCATCGACGCGGGAGAATATCGGGAAGCCGTACGCCGCTTGTGGAAGGCGTCCGTGCTTCATCCGCCTACGGTCGGCCGCTACTGGTTCAAGGTCGTCCAGGCGGTCGGAAGCGCGTTGGGCCTGGCCTCGGCCTTCGAGGGTTATCGCCGGACGCGTCGCAGATTCGTACATCGCGGACAGGTTGTCGATCTCAAATCGACGGACCTGGCTGAGGAGCCGGGGCGACTCCGGGAGACCTAAGGGTGGATCCTCAGCTGCCGCTCGTTTCCATCGTCACGCCTTCTTTCAATCAGGCCCCTTACCTGGAGGCAACGATCCGTTCGGTTCTCGATCAGGACTATCCGAGGATCGAATACATCGTGATCGACGGCGCCTCCTCCGACGGCAGCCCCGACCTGATCGAGAGCTTCGCCCCGCAATTGGCCTCCTGGGTGTCGGAACGGGACCTGGGTCAGACGGACGCGATCAACAAAGGGTTTTCCCGCGCACGCGGGGAGATCTTCGCCTGGCTGAATTCCGATGACACTTACCTTCCGGGAGCGGTCTCGGAGGCGGTGGCCTACTTGACGGCGCATCGTGAGATCGGGATGGTCTACGGACAAGCCTATTACGTGAATGGAGCCGGCGAGACCATGGCGCGCTATCCCGCGGGCCCCACCGATCATCGCGGCCTGCGTCGCGGTGTCACCACCATACCCCAACAGGCAACCTTCTTCCGTTCCCAACTCTGGAATCTCGTGGGCCCCCTCGACACCAGTTTCTACTACGCCATGGATTACGACCTATGGGTGAGGATCTCGGCCCTGACCCCGATCGCGTACGTTCGGAGGCCGTGGGCCAACTTCCGCATCCATGACCTGTCGAAGTCCCGCCGCGAAGCCTTTCGCTGCTGGCCGGAAATGATGAGAGTCCACTTCCGTAACGGGGGAACGCGTCTTTCCGTCCTTTATGCAAAATACCTGGTTCGGCGGCTGGTAGAGCCGATCATGCCCTGGCGCATGACCCTGAGGCGGTGGAAGTTCGTGTTGGAGCGCCATGGGCGCTGAAGTGCTCACTCGGCGAGATCTCTTGGAAATCCGGCATCGTCGGAAGCAGCCCCGCCGGCATCCATTCCCCCCTGTGACGATCGGATGAGGATCACCATCCTCCATATGCGCTACTTGCCGGACCTGACTGGGACGGGTCCCCTCGTCGCCGAGCTGGCGACCGACTTGGTCCGTTTGGGCGAGGACGTTACGGTGATCACGACCTTTCCGCATTATGGGAAACGGACCCTACAAGGGAATCTCGGCCGAGGGATCCTGAGCCGGAGAGGAGAAGATGGAGTGCGGGTCTTGAGGACGCTGGCGTTTCCCTACGGATCGGGCAGCGTCGGCGGTCGCGTTGTGGATTACGCCCTGTACACCGGGCTGTCGGCGGCCGGCGGGCTCCTTGGGAAACGGCCGGAGGTCCTCTTGGCGGTCGCTCCGCCGATCACGGTCGGGCTTTCAGGCTGGTTGCTCGCAGCCTTGTGCAAGGCGCCGCTTGTCTTCAACGCACAGGACATCTGGCCGGACGGCCTGGTGCACATGGGCAAACTCCGCAACCGGACCGTGATCCGCGCTTCTGCGTGGCTCGAGCGACTCATTTATCGCGCTGCCCGCCGCGTCACCGTTCTGTCCGACGGGATGAAGGACAATCTGTTGCGGAAGGGGGTTCCGAGCACCAAGCTTGCCGTCGTTCCAAATTGGGTAGACCTGGAGGCCATTCGCCCGGTCGAGAAGGAGAATTCGTTCCGCAAAGAGTTAGGGTTGGAAGGACAGTTCGTAGTTCTGTTCGCTGGGAACGTCGGTTTCGCTGCCGGCCTGGACGGCGTCGTGGCAGCGGCGGACCTGCTCCGACGAGAGCCGAACCTCACCTTCCTCATCGTGGGCGAAGGGAGCGCGAAGCAGGACCTCATGCGTACCGCGCGAGATCTAGACCTTCAGAACTTGCGTTTCGTGACGTCGCAACCACCGGAGCGGTTGTCGGAGGTCTTCGGAGCGGCGGATTTGTCCCTGGTGTCGCTTCGTTCCGGCATGGGCGCGCTCAGTGTGCCCAGCAAGACAATGGCCATTATGGCGAGTGCCAGGCCCATCCTGGCCGCCGTTCCCTCGGATTCGGAGGTTCGACGCGTGGTGGATGAAGCTCAGTGCGGTCGTTGTGTTGCCCCGGAAGACCCGACGGCGCTGGCAGCCGAAATCATCGCGCTTCGGGGCGACCGGGAACAGCTAGAATCGTTCGGAGCGAACGGCCGACGGTACGCCGCCATTCACTTCGGCCGTAACGAAACCATTGCCCGGTATCATCGGCTCCTGAGAGAGGTCGCACTCGAGACACCCAGCGGGTGAGAGCCCGGGGCAACCCTAGCGCTCGAGCAGCCGACCGAGACCAACCAGAGATGCTTTCCGATTTCGACGTCACCGAAGGCTATCAGCGCCTGGTTTCACGTTGGTACTGGGTCGTCGTGGCCGGGATGATCGGCGGTTTGGCGGGGCTCCTCGCTTCGTATGTCCGGCCGCCCATCTACCAGGCCTCGGCCGTGATCGGGATCGGCATTGACCGGAGCCGGGCCGACGTTCCCGAGGAATTCACAATTCGCCAGGCACATGATCGCGTCCGAGGTTTGCTGCTGGCGGACGACATCCTGGACCAGGCTGTTTCCTTGTCGGCCCAGAGGGCGGGCGGCGGACCGCCCATGGAGTCAAGCGCGGCACTGCGAGGGCGCATCCGGCTGGCCGAGAGGTCCGACGGCTGGGAGCTCATCGTATTCGGCCCGAGCCTCGCCGAGGCGGAACGGATGGCACAAGCGTGGGCCGATGCTTCCCTGGAGGGGATTGCGGTCGCCTCCCTTCACGCGCTTCGCGCGGCCGATTGGCAGAACGTCCTGTACGAAGCGAGCTGCCACCTCATTGCCCGGGGATCCGACACGGGATCCGCCCAATGGCGATGCGAGTCGCCCCCGCCCGAAGGGAACGCCGATTCCATCCCGGCCTCGATCCTGGCCGAAGTCGAGGCCAGCCGGGGCATCCTCCCGGCTTTCTCGTATTTCGCGCTGAAGGGATCGGGCGGATCAGCGCGGCCGATCGTGTGGGGCAGGCAGTCCCTTGTCCTCGGCGGGGCGATCGTGGGGTTCGTCATCGGAGTCCTTGTGGCCGCATCATGGAAGCGGTCGCGGCCCGATGGAACGGCGGGGTAGCTACGCACGCTTCGTTGACGGACAGGCTCTCTTCCGTACGTTGCCGAGACTTGCGGCCGCTGCCTTCCCGTGAGTCGCGGAGTCGAAGCAGATAGGGTTCGGATCGCCCGGCTCGCGTACAATAGCCGGCGTGCCTTCTTCGTCTCACCCTCTCCTTGCCCGCGTCACCTGGGCGCTGTGGATTGGCCTGCTGGTGAGCGTGCCAGTGACCTCGTTCCCCTTGCTCTCTCAGACTTCGGGGGGCGAGACGCCCGTCGGGCCTCTGCCGTTGATCCCCCTCGTCGGTCTGGTTGTGATCTGGCTTATCCCCTATCTCCTCATGGGCGGAAGGCTCCCCGCCGTCGCTAAGCCTCTTCTGGTTTTCGCCGCGCTGTCGGTTCTCTCGGCAGGTGCGGCGGCCTTCCTCCCGATCCTGCCCTTCAAGGGTCAGGTCCCGCTGAGTCGCGAGCTCCGGGCGCTGGCCACCCTGGCCATCGGCCTCGCATTCTATTTGTGCGCTTCGGTCTTGCCCGACACGGAAGAGCGACGTCGAAGTAGCGTGCGTGCCATCTACCTGGGCGCCCTCCTCATGCTAGCCTGGGCGACCATTCAAGGATGGGTCGTCCTGAGTCAGGCCGATCACGTTCCCCTGGTGATCACTCGGATCCAACATCTGTTCTCGGTGCGAGATCCGATCGCCGACCGGGTCAGCGGATTTGCCTATGAGCCGTCCTGGCTGGGGAATCAGCTGATGGTGCTCTACCTGCCTTTGCTTGCGGCGGGGGCCCTCGAACGACAGTCCGTCTTCCCCTTCAAGCGAGGCTGGTTCTCGATCGAGACCGTCATGCTCCTCTGGGCCCTGTTGATCTTAGCCCTTACGAAATCGCGCATCAGTCAGATCAGCTTCCTCGCGCTAGCATCCTTCGGTCTCGTCGCCCTTGGGTGGAAGGCACTCGGGTTGCTAGAGCGCCGGCTGGGTCTGATACCGCCGACGGGACGGGGGTTGCGTCGGCTCGTTCTCGTGGCCTTCAACGTACTCCTTCTGGCAGCGCTCGTGGTGGGGCTCCTGTGGGGGGCCAGCACGGCCGTTGCCCGCTTTGACGATCGGTTGTTGGCCTTGCCATCGATCCGTGACCGCCTCGACGAAATTCGCTTTCTTTACCCCAATGACGTCGTGTACGCGCTAGGTGACAGGCTGGCCTTTGCCGAGCGCCTGGTCTATTGGGGGGCAGCTTTCCGAACATTCGGTCTCTACCCGCTGCTCGGAGTAGGGCCGGGGAACGCCGGTTTCTTCTTCGAGCAGAGCGTTCCAGAATACGGGTTCCGCCTCACCGAGATACGGGCACTCATGCGAGAACCTTCGTTCGGCTTCCCCAACCCCAAGAACCTTTGGGCCAAGCTTCTGGCAGAGACGGGCATTGCCGGGTTTCTGCTCTTCAGCACCTGGTTCGTTACGTTCGGGATCGGGGCGGCGATCTTGTGGAGGCGCGGGGCGGGCTTGGAGCGCTACCTGGGCCTGGCGGGTGTCATTGCGATTCTCGCCCAAGTGGTGGAGGGGTTCAGTCTTGATACCTTCGCCTTGCCGCAGCTATGGCTCGTTTTCGGGCTAAGCACGGCCGCGCTATGGCGCTCGAGAAGCTTGGGCCCCGATCCGACAAAGGTCGTTGTCCGAACCGGGGCCTCATCGACTTCTGTCAAAGGTGAATCATCTTTCGTGTCATGGTCTGCGGGCCCGAGCCGTGATCACTCGACTCTCTGACCTCTTCCTTTTGATTCTGGTCTCGACCGCGGCCGCACTGATGGGAGGGCCGCTTTGGATCCGTCTGGCGCGGAGACGTGGCCTGGTCGACCTTCCCGGCTCCGCTCCCCACAAGACACATCTCTTCCCCACGCCTCTGGCCGGTGGATTGGTGATGGCTTCCTCTCTTACGGTCACGTATCTGATCTTGCGTCCGGAATTGTCGCGGACGATGCTGGGGATCCTGGGGGGGGCCGGTCTTGTCGTGGCTGGGGGAATCGCTGATGATCGAAGGGCGCTGGCGCCGCCGTTGAAATTGGCCATACAGCTCGTGGCCGCCCTGGTTCTCGTGAGTGCCGGCGTCCAGGTGCATATCACGCGGATTCCCGCACTGGACCTGATGTTGACGACGCTTTGGGTGGTCGGTTTGACCAACGCCTTCAACTTCGTCGACAGCATGGATGGCCTGGCCCTGGGCCTGGCTGCCGTCGCCTCGTCGTTCTTCATGCTGGTCACGATCGACGCTGCCCAGCCCGAGCTGGCCTCGCTCTCGGCGGTTCTCCTGGGGGCGGTCGCTGGGACTCTTTTCTACAACGTCACGCCGGCCAGGCTCTTCCTGGGAGACTCGGGCGCGCAGGTTCTCGGCTATCTGCTGGCCGCCCTCGGGATCGCCTACACCCCCGGCCAGGCCGGGCTCCCACAGGAGTTAACCTGGTTCATCCCGATTGTCGTGCTCGGCGTACCCATTTTCGACACGACGTTGGTCGTCGTGTCGCGCTTGCGCCGACGGCAGCCGATCTACCACGCCGGGCTGGACCACACGTATCACCGGCTGGTGGCACTCGGCCTCGACCCCAGCCGTTCGGTGATGGGGATGCAGCTCGTCGCCATGCTGCTGGCGCTCACGGCCTTTGTCGCGATGGATGCCTCCGTCGCGCTGGCGAATGCCATCTTTGGTCTGCTCGTGCTCCTCGGCCTGGTGTTCATCGCCGTCCTGGAAACGAAAGCACCTTCGGCGCTCCTGGAGAAACCGAGACGCCCATGATGGTTCACGCGTGCGGACGGGGTTCCCGGGTGGATCGGGCGTCTCACCCGAGGAACCCTCGGAACGGGTCCGCCGGAGTTGTTTCCAGAATCAGGGGGCGGCGGTGACGCCGGACCAAGACCATGCGGCGATCACGGGAAGGTCCGGCGGCCACCTTCTGTCTCGATATAACATTGCGTTGCTCCTGCTCCTCGTCGGCACCGTCTACCAGCTCGGTCACCTGGCGAACCGCTTCATTTGGCCTCGTGCGCAGCAGTACTGGAGCCTCCGCTCGTACAGTGCCTGGGAGCGGTCGGCCCTGCTGAGCGAGGGGGACGACTTCCTGGAGTACGTGTCCTTCTTGCGGGAGGAGATCCCCGAGTCAGCCAAAGTCGTCGTTCCGCCGCACTCCTTTGTCTCCAAGGCCGGGCCCTACACGTTCGTTAGCTTCATGCAGTACTTCCTCTTCCCGCGGGAGGTCTTGAATTGCGGCGAGGACGTCGCCGTTTGCGTGAGAGGATTGACCGGGGGGACCTCTTACATTCTGCGCCTCGGGGAGTTCCCGCCGCCCTTAGCGGCGAGGGAACACAAGGAGTACGTACCGTTCCGTGACGAGATGGGAGTGTACGTGCCGAAGTGAGGCAAACGTGATTCGTGTCCCCTCGGACCTGATGGCGGATTTGATCCTCCTCACGGCCGTTCTGGTTTTCGGAGCGCTGCTGGCGCGTGCACTCCTCGGCGAGTGGGTTGCGATCCGGATCGCATCGTTGGCGTTTCCGCTGGGGAGCGGCCTCCTGACCTGGCTGATCTTCCTCCTCTCCTGGCTTGGGCTTCGGATCGACCTCCCAAACGTGGTGGGCCTCCTGGTCGGCGGCTCCGTGGTCTCTTGGGCGATCATCCGAGGGACGAAACGCAGAGAGGTTCCGGGCGCACCCGTTGGGGAAGGTGGGAGCCGAGCATCGGATCGGTCGAACTTGTGGCTGCTGGGGCTGGTGGGCGCAGTCGCCGTTGCCTTCATCGCGGCCAATCTCTACATCTCGATTGCCAGATCCTATTCTGTGTGGGACTCCGCCGCCATCTGGTCGGTGAAGGGATATGGGATCGCCAGGGAGGGGTCGATCTTCGCCGGCAGGGAGTGGGGCGCCCACGGACTGGCGTATCCCCTGAACATCCCCATTCTAGTGACCGTTTTTGCTCTGGCGGGTGGAGACCCCCTTCCCGGTTCCAAAGGACTCTTTCCTCTTTACTTCGCATCCCTCTTGTTGGGGGTCTATCAGTATGGCCGCAGCCACGGAATGAGGCGTGAGACGGCCGCCGTGGCGGCATTGTGTGTGGCGAGCATTCCCCTGGTCTTCATGGAGAGTACGACCGGCTACGCCAATGCCCCGATGACGGTGTACTTGGTGCTTGGCGCCTTGGCGGTGGTCGATGGGTGGCTCACCTCCTCCACGCGAGAGCTCCTGACAGGAGGTTTCCTGTTTGGGCTTGCCGGTTGGACCCGTGTCGAAGGCGCATTCTATGCAGCCTTCATTCTGGTCGCAGGGATTGTCGTCATGGCCGCCAGCGGGAAGCTGCGTCTAAAATGGATGTGGCCTCTGGTGCCGTTGGCGGTTCTGACAATTCCATGGCTCGTCTTCTACCGCCTCTATGGAGCCGAATCAAGCCAAGCCGTCGGTGCACTGACGCAGGCTGTCGGCGCTATGCGGCAAGGGGTATTCCATCTTGGGGCTCTTCGGCTTGTGCTTGGGGAGGTCGCAGGATCGTTGACCGATTTTCGTGCGTGGGGTTGGATTTGGATTCTTACAGCTCTTATTGCCGCGTTGGGATTCCGAGGAGCGTCCCGTCAGACTCGCTTGGGCTTTCTGGCGATGGTGTCCATGTCCGCTGCGACAGTGGTTGTGACGGTCCTGCTGTTCTACGTCGGATCGTACGGGATGCCTGAATTTAGAGGATGGCTAAGCGGAAACTTCGACCGGTTCTTCCTGCCTTCACCGATCCTGCTGTTCCTGGGAGTCGTCTGGCTGATGGGACACGCTCGGTCGGCAGAGTCTGGCGCATCAGATCCGGGCGACACTCGAGTCCTCGGCGCAGGGAGGCGGAGCCAGGCATGAAGCTTGTCATCCAGGTCCCTTGCTTCAATGAGGCGTTGAACCTTCCAGAGGTCCTTGGCGATCTGCCGAGAAGTATGACTGGGGTGAATTCGGTGGAGGTCCTGGTCATCGACGACGGAAGTACCGATGGGACTTCGGAGGTCGCCGAACTCCATGGAGCAGATCAGGTGATCCGTCTGCCTCAGAATCGCGGACTGGCGGCGGCCTTTGCGCGTGGGCTCCAGACGGGCCTGGAAAGAGGTGCGGATATCATTGTGAACACGGATGGCGACCATCAATACCGTGGCCAAGATATCCCTCGGCTGATCCAACCGATCCTGGATGGCAAGGCGGACATGGTGGTCGGCGACCGGCAAATCGAGAAGATCCAGCACTTCTCCCGTTCGAAGAAGTGGCTGCAAAAGATAGGCAGCCTGGTCGTGCGCTGGGCCTCCCGCACCTCGGTCCCGGATGCGACCAGCGGGTTCCGGGCCCTGTCGCGTGAAGCGGCTCTGCGCCTAGAGATCTTCTCGACCTACACGTACACCCTCGAGACGATCATTCAGGCGGGAAGAAAAGGCCTGTCGGTGGTCTCCGTCCCGGTGGAGACAAACGAAATCCGCAGGCGGTCGCGCCTGATCCGGAACGTGCCAGGGTATGTGCTGCGATCGGCCGTGACCATCCTGAGGGTGTTCTTGATGTATGAAGCGCTGCGGGTCTTCGTCGCCTTGGGAATGCTGCCGTTCCTGGCGGGGGGGCTGCTGCTGATCCGGTTTCTCTACTTTTACTCGATCGGCGACGGAACCGGTCATATCCAGTCGCTGATTCTGGCTTCGATCTTGGTCGTCCTGGGGGTCCAGACGTTCCTGCTGGGGTTGTTGGGCGACCTGATCGCCAAGAACCGACACTTGAGCGAGGAGGCCAACTATCGGCTCAAGAAGGCTGAATTCGGACGTCCGATTCGGCCATGACTTCTGACATCATTGTCGGAAATGTCTATGACAAGTATGGTACGAAGAACCCACTCTACCGCCGGTTGGTCGATGGCTATTTCCGCAGCCTGTCGCAGCTTTTTCCAGAGTCGTGGCCGGCGCGAATCCTGGAGGTTGGCTGCGGCGAAGGGCACGTCGCCGGCTGGCTGAGTCAGCGCGCTTCGGCGGACTCCCTGGTTGCGGTGGATCTTTCGCCCGGGATGCTGGCGCAGGCGCATGTCCAACACGCTTCCGTTGAATTCGCCTGCGCCAGCGCTTCGGAGCTACCCTTTGCCGACCGGCAGTTCGACCTGGTCCTCTTCCTCGAGGTGCTTGAGCACCTGCCGAGTCCGAAGCTGGCGTTGGAAGAGGCGCGGCGGGTCTGCTCGGGTTTCCTCGTTGCCAGCGTGCCGCGTGAACCAGTCTGGCGTCTTCTCAACGTCGCGCGGGGGGCCTACTGGTCCGACCTGGGCAACACGCCGGGGCACATGCAGCACTGGTCGCGAGCGGCGTTTGTCCGAACGCTGAGCCGCCAATTCACCATCCTTCAGGTGCGATCTCCCTTACCCTGGACCATAGTTCTGTGCTCGGTGTAGCCGCCGGCCGCGTGGCGAATCTGGCTCAGCCGGCCCGCCGTGGGTGGAGCCATCGAGGTTGAACCCCGCGGCGGAGAGCGAGACGAAGTTGCCGGAGAGCAAACGCAGCGCTCGCCTCGGCTGGGGGATCCTTCTAGTGGGGGTTGCGCTGCTCGTCGTTCTCGGAGGCGCGTGGGCCGGGGACTACGGCATGTCCTGGGACGTCGCCCGGACGGCCCGCCTGGGCTCTCTGACATTGCGCTCGTACCTGACTCTCAAAGCCCCGCCTGAGGTGGGAACCCTCGCTGACATGGACCGCCATGGACCCGCAGCGGCGGCCTTAACAGAAGCTCTCACCGGTATGCTGGAAAGTGTTTGGCCGCAGCGGACCGAGTATCAGGTCCGCTATTTCGTGTCCTTCCTCTGGTTCGCCCTGGGGATGGTCTGCTTTTATGGGCTGGCCAGACGATGGGTCAATCCGGCCGGTGCCCTGGCGACCTCCGCTCTTTTGGCCACGCAACCGCTGTTGTTCGGCCACGGATTTATCAATCCCTCCGATGGCCCCTTCCTCACGCTGTTCGCGGCCGCCATGCTTGTGGGCTTCTGGTTCGCAGACGCTCTCAATGGGGCAATCCCAAGCAGGGCGAAATCTGCGAATCGCCGTCCAGGGTGGAGAGACCTCAAAGCAGATTGGACGAACTCCAGGATCGCGCGCCGGCGAACCCTTCTCTTGTTGTCTGCAGTATTTGTGGCCCTTGCGGCGGAGCTTCTCTTTGTCCACAGAGTGTTCCTTCCGGGATTGGCGGGCGCGGTGCGCGCCGCCTACGAAGGGACGGCCTGGCCCCCGATTAACGGCCTCTTTCGATTTGTCGCCGAAGATGCGACGCGAGCGCCCCTTGGGGCGTATTTCGATAGGCTCTGGTTGTACTACTCGCGTTGGCGCTGGCTGATCCTGGGTGGGTTAGGGATTCTGGTTGTCACTCTCTGGGTTAGAGTTCTGCCAAAGTTCAGTTCTGGGATCCGGATACCTAAACCCTACGGCTGGGCGGTCCTTGCCGGAGCAGTTCTTGGGACGGCCTCGGCCGTGCGGTTGATCGCGCCCTTGGCTGGCCTTCTGGTGATGGTCGTCGTCCTGGCGCGGGCGAAGCACCGCGGCTTAGGACCGATCGTGGTCTACTGGGGCACGGCGGCCGTGGTCTGCTACCTGGCCTGGCCAAGCCTGTGGCTGAGCCCGATCGGAACCTTCTGGGCTTTCCTGACGGAGACGGCATTGGTGCCATTCGATATCCTGGTGCTGTTCGATGGGCAAAGGATGCTCGCCGAGGACTTGCCGTGGCATTACCTCCCTAGCCTCCTCATCCTTCAGATCACATTGCCGGCCCTGGTCCTAGGCGGTTTCGGCGCGGTCCTCTCCCTGCGGAGTGATTCGCCTCGCCGGATCGAGATACTCGTAACCGCGTTGTGGCTTCTCCTCCCCGTCGGGATCGCGGTCGCCCTGCGATCGACTCTCTACGACAACGGCCGCCACTATCTTTTCGTGTGGCCCGCATTCTTTCTTTTCGCCGCCCTGGCGTTCGAACGGGCGTGGGCTTGGCGCAGGTCGGCTGCTTTCCGCGTTGCCTTGTGCACGGCCGTGCTCCTTCCGGGGGTTCTCGCCATCCTCCGGCTGCATCCCTACGAATACATCTACTTCAATGAGCTGGCCGGCGGAGTCCGGGGCGCGTTCCGCAGGTATGAGCTTGACTATTGGGCGACTTCGTACCGCGAGACGATGGCCTACATTAACCGGGAAGCCCCGGCAGGAGCTGTCGTCGCCGTGGGAGTGGCACGGGAGCTGTTCGACGACTACGCCCGAGCCGACCTCCGCCTCGCTCCGGAGGTCATCTCTCAAGGCGATATCCCGGATATCGATTTCGCTATGACCTCGACGAGGGCGGATCATGATTTGAGATTCTTTCCGGAGGCGCCGATCGTCTTCCGTGTCGAAGTCGATGGTGCCGTCCTCGCGATCGTGCGGGACCTAAGGTAGCCCTTGCCCAAAGGAGCCGCTCCCACCGGAAGGGCCACCATGGGAAGGCGATTCATCCTGCCCGGCCAGGACATCATTCATGAGACGTCGTCTGGAGACCCGGTCGACTATTACTACCATCCCCTTTATGGGTTGATCTATCGGAGGCGATTGGCCCTGGCGCTGGACCTTCTAGGAGGAGATCGCGTGGATCGGATCTTGGAGATCGGCTACGGTAGCGGGATTCTCCTCCCGGAGCTCTCTCGGCGGGCGCGCCGGCTGGACGGCCTGGATCGGCACGAAGAGCTCGGAGGGGTCAGGCGAATGCTCGAGAAGCTTGGTGTCGAGGCGACTCTTCGAGTCGGAGACATTCATGATTTGCCGTACGAGGAGGGCGAATTCAACACCGTGGTTTGTCTTAGTGTTCTCGAGCACCTCACCGATCTGGATCGGGCCTGTGGTGAGATTGACAGAGTTTTGGCACCCGACGGGGCGGCCATCGTCGGCTTTCCCGTTGCGAACGCCCTGACTTCGGCCTTGTTTCGGTGGCTGGGGTATCGGGCGAAAGAGATCCATCCCTCGAGTCACACCCAGATTCTGGCCGCGCTTCGGCGTCGGTTCGACCTTTCCCGGATGTCGCGCCTTCCCGCCCTCGTCCCGCTTCCGTTGGGCCTCTACGTGGCATGCCGGTGCCAGAAGCTTTGAACGGGAATCCCTCGATGCTCCTCGTTCGGCCGGGCATGCGTGGGCCATCTCGATTCCTGCAGGACGATTCGAACAGACCGACTGTGCCGCCTTCGGGACGACGGCCGAATGACGGCCCTTGAACTCACCCAGGTCCTGAAGGTTGAGCGGGACCCCGCCTTCCAGGAATTTCAGGCCGAGCGGCGGGCCCACTGGGATGATGTGGCTCGCCGCATCCGGCGCCATCGTCGCTGGGGAGCGCATTACCATCGCCGCCTTGAGTCCGTGTTTCAGCGTTTCGTCCGCCCGGGCCAGCGAATCCTGGAAGTTGGTTGTGGGGAAGCGGACCTGCTGGCCGCCTTGCGGCCAGGATTCGGGCTCGGGGTCGATTTTTCTCCGGAGATGATCCGCGTCGCCGCCGCACGACATGCCGAGTTGGAGTTCGTGCAGGCGGACGGCCATACCTTGCCCTGCTCGGGGCCCTTCGACATCATCGTCCTTTCAGACCTGCTCAACGATGTCTGGGACGTCCAGCAGATACTGCAGGAAGTCCGGCGTCTGTCAACCCCAAGAACCCGTGTGTGGATCACCTCCTACAACCGTTTGTGGGAACCGCCTCTCTCATTGGTGAGCCGTCTGGGTCTGGCGCACCCCAACCTGCATCAAAACTGGCTCACCGTAGAGGATATCGACAACCTGCTCTACCTGACGCGCTTCGAGAGGGTCCGATCCTGGCAAGAAGTCCTGTGGCCGTTCGGGACTCCTCTGATCGAGCCGCTCTTCAATCGCTTCATCGTGACCGTGTGGCCTTTCCGCCATCTGGCCCTGACCAATGTCATCGTGGCGAGGCCGTCTCCGGGCGGTGGATCCCATCCAGTCGGTCCATCGGTGTCCGTAGTTGTTCCGGCTCGCAACGAAGCCGGCACGGTCCGTGAACTTCTCCGCCGTTTGCCGGAGATCGCGGCAGATCAGGAGGTGATCTTCGTCGAGGGCCACTCTCGGGATGACACCTATCAGGTCCTGCAGATGGAGATCAAGACCCCGTCCCGGTGGAAGAGCCGCCTCCTCCGACAGCCCGGCCAGGGCAAAGGCGACGCCGTACGGGAGGGGTTTGCCCAAGCCCGCGGGGACATTCTGATGATCCTCGACGCCGATCTAACCGTCCCGCCGGAAGACTTGAGCCGCTTCTACGACGTCCTGGTCGAGGGAAGGGGCGAGGTGGCCAATGGAGTTCGACTCGTGTATCCCATGGAAGGGGAGGCGATGAGGTTCTTCAACCTCGTCGGTAACAAGCTCTTCAGCCTGGCCTTCTCATGGTTGATCGGCCAGTCCATCAAGGACACCTTGTGCGGTACCAAGGCGCTCTGGAAGACGGACTATGAGGTCATCGCCGACCAGAGGGCCTATTTCGGCAAGATGGATCCCTTCGGGGACTTTGACCTCTTGCTCGGGGCCGCGCGCCAGAGTCTCAAGATCGTTGATGTCCCGATTCGGTACCGACGGCGGAGGTATGGGACCACGAACATCTCCCGCTGGAAACACGGGATGGCTCTGCTCGTCATGCTCGATCGCGCCGCGCGCAAGCTGAGATTCCTCTAGCCGATCCGAGATCGGTATCGTGAGCCTGGCGACCACAGTTCGGTCGCCCCGAGGGTCGACGACCTCCTAGGAACCGGATGGACGTGCCTGGTGTGATGATCCTGGTCTTGGCCACCGCCTTCACGGCGGCCGTTGCCTTGCTCTGCTGGGCGCTCTTGCGCACAGGGCGGCCAGCCCTCGACGCTACCCTGTTGGTGTTTCTGTGGGTCTTCATCGTGACGTTCGATCTGCTCGCCCTCGGCCTGGCCGGCGTGATGACCCGGAGCGCCATCGCTATTTCAAGCGCTTTGGGATTGGTGGGGTTGGGTCTGATTCCTCGTGCCCGCCATGCGCTACGCGAGTCGTTCACGGTGATTCGTTCTTGGGCTCGCCTCTTACTAGCAGGGTGGGGGGGTCTTCCCCGTTGGCTGCGCGGGGTGACGATCGTCGCCCTCCCCTTGTGGTGCCTTCGGTTGGCCTTCCTGACTTGGGCGCTGCCTCCGTTCGTGTGGGATTCGCTGACCTATCATCTGACGAACGTCGCCCATTGGATCCAAACCGGCCGGATCGAGGTTTTCGTGACCCCGGTCCTCAGGATCTACTCGCCTGCGAACTACGAAGTCTTCGCCAGTTGGTTCGCGGTCTTCTTCCACCACGACGGCTGGATCGAAGCGTCGGGGCTTCCCGCGTATTTGATCGTCGTCCTGGCCGTTTACGCTACCGCCAGACGCCTGAGGCTATCCAGGCCGGCGGCCTGGATCGCTGGAATGGGCGTGGCCTCGACGCCGGCGCTGGTTCTGTCGGTGACCGGAACGAAGAACGACCCGATCATGGCGGCCATCTTCCTTTCCATGGTGGCGGTCGTCGTAGATATGTCCCTCGATGTCGCCGAGGGCCTGGATCGCCCTGTGTTCCCCAGGCTGTTGGCCCTGGCGCTGCTGGCCCTCTATGGGCTTGGGACCAAGCCTTATATGCTCCACTTGATCCCTGGTGTGCTGGTGATGGGGGCGCTGCTCGCCGGTGGCCGTCATCTCCTCGCCTATCTCAGAAGGTTTCCGGAGAGGTTGCGCTCCGAGCTGCGCGGACGTCCGAAAACCGCATCTTTCCTGGCACTTGCTCTCATAGCCTCTGGCCTGGTTCTCGGCTCTTACTGGTACACAAGAAACGAAATCCTACAAGGGAATCCCTTCTACCCCTATGGCGTCAACCTGGCCGGCGCCCAGGTGGAAGGCGGCCCAGGCGTCTCGTTTCATCTAGACCTTCCCACCTTGTGGGAGAACCTTCAACTGGCGGCCGGGAAGTTCGGCGACAAGCAGGCCAGAATCACGCCGGACCTTCCCAATACAACGGGCTGGGGATGGGTTGCCTACGGTATGGGGATCCCGGCATTACTCTGGACTCTCCTGCGCAAGCCCGCCTTTCGCGCGCTGGCTCTCGGGTTCCTGGTGTCCGGATTGACTCTTCTGTTGTCCAGCCCTACCAGCCCGTGGAACATGCGCTACATGGTCTGGGCCCCTGCCTTGCTCTGCCTGGCCCTCGGCGCGGCTTACGACGGGGTCATCCGCACGTCGCGCTCGACGAGTGTCTTCGCTGTTCTGTTTGCGACGTGCCTCGCCCTCAACTTCGCGACCACCTTGAATTACAACTTGATCAAGACCGATCAGCTGAAATCGATGCTCGCCAGACCATTCCGGGATCGTCAGACGGCCTACCTTCGCGTTCACGTTCCCTACGAGTACGAGAACGCCTTGATTCACGTGCCACCGGAGGCGATCCTCGGGTACAACGTGCACGCCAACGGATTCGTCTACCCGTTGTTTCGGGCCAACTTCTCGCAGAGGCTGGCGTACATCCCGATCGAACTGGGTCAGTCGTGCGCCGACATCGCCCGCAGCATGCAGGCCGCAGGGACACGCTATCTCGTCGGTGCACCGGAACACACGGACGATGCGGTACTGGCCCTGCTGCACGACTGCGGGGAGATGGGGACCGTCCTGAGAGAACTAGGAGTGGGGCTGTATGTCCTCCGGCAAGGCTCCTGAGCCCTCCCGCTGGGAGGCTGCGGCGCTGGTGCTGCTCATGGTCGCTACGACTGCCTGGTACGCGTTTCCCCAGCTCGTCTATTCTCTCTATCCTCTGGCAGACACTTGGCGATCGTTCTTCCCGTAGACTGGCCGTCGATATCCGGCCGTTTCCAGGCGACGATTCCGCGGCGCGAACCACCCGCAGCGGGAAACGGTCTCTCTTTGTCGGGAGTAGAAATCACCATCTAGAATGAGCAGGACGACGGACTCCCTGAGCCATCCCGCCGAACATTCGGCACCCGGGTCGCCAGAGCCCAAGATCGATTCCTCGCGCGGCGGCCGTGTCCTCGAGCTTTGTCTCTGGGCGGCGGCGTTGGAGGGTCTGGCGGTCTCGCTTGCCCTTCTTCTTGGCGCGCCGGTCGGCCCTACGCCCGTTCGACTCCTGCTTGCCGGGGCGACCGCGGCCCTTACGGTTTCCTTCTTGTGGTTGTCGATCAAGTCTCGTTCTCACCCGCCGTGGTGGAACCGCGTTCAAGCCTCCACCCAGCGGATCGCGGCGAAAGAGAGCATCTTGGGTTTGGCGATCGCCGTTTTCGATCTGTGCGTGCTTGTGACGATCATGGCTTTCTTCGGGGTGTCCTTGAGAATGAATCCCGATGCCGGCCAACTGATACAAGTCTTTTTCCTCAGGGGTTTGCTTCCCCTCGTCTGGCTGTCGCTGATCGCCTTCCAGGCTGTTGTTGTCCTCTGGGGGTATTCAGGGCGATCGGCGGCCTGGGGTGTGAGGGCATTCCTGGCGGGCGGTCTGGCCCTGGGCCTGCTGCTTCTCTACTGGTACGGCGCCGAAGGGCAGCTCCTGTTCTACAACGTGGACATGGGTCTAACGGACCAAACCGCCTACATGGACTACGCCCGCCTCTTGAAAGGGTCGGGCTATGCCTATCCAGGCGATTTCAATCGAATGCCCCTCTACCCATTCCTGCTCTCGGTCGTTCTGCGCCCGGGTATGACCGACAACGAATTCTTTGTGGCGGCCAAGTACGCCAACCTCTTCCTATCGATACTCCTCTTGGCTGGGTTGGCGGCGTTGTTCTTCCGCCGGCATTCCCCGCTGCATGCGCTCAACCTGATCCTGATCGTGGGCTTCACCGTGTTCATCTACAAGGCGGGATGGGTTCAAGCGGAGCTGCTCTTCTATTTCCTGAACGCAATCCTGTTCGTGTTGATGTGGCGCCTGGTGCAGAAGCCATCCTATCGATCGGCGGTTGCAGCCGGGCTCGTCATGGGCCTGGCCCATCTGACGAAGGCATCGATCTGGCCGGCTCTGGCCCTGTTTGTCCTGGCCGGGTGTCTCCGAGGCGGTCTGCTTTGGCTGCGTCGGAGTCGCTTCGCTGAAGGCGCCGTTCTCACCGAGTCTCCGATCCGGGCGCTCCTCGTTGTCCCGTTGACCGTCGTTGTCTTTCTGGCCGTTATCTTCCCCTACCTCCGCGTCAGCCATCGCCTCACCGGACACTATATCTACAACGTCAATTCGACGTTCTATGTATGGTATGACTCGTGGGAGGCGGCCGTAGCCGGTACGAAGGCTCATGGCGATCGGCTTGGCTGGCCGGACATGCCTCCCGGAGAGATCCCGTCCTTTGCGAAATACGTCCGCGAACACACCCTCGAGCAGATGCTCCAGCGCGTGTTCGTTGGCGGCCAGGAGGTGATGGAGCATGTTCTTCGTTCCACCGGCTATATCGATTACATCGTGGTGTACGGTGGCCTATTGTTGCTCGCCGTCGGCCTGAACAGGCGCCGCGCTTGGGAAGGGGTTTCGCGGAACCCCTTCTTGTCGCTGTTCTTCGTCGGTTACTTCGTGGCCTACATTCTGCTGTATTTCTGGTACGCCCCGATTGCCGCCGGAGACCGGTTGATCCTTGCGCAGTTCATCCCGATGCTGCTCGTCCTGGCGAGTGGGGTCCAGGCGCTCATCCACGGGGAGGTGATTCCGATTCGGGGCCGGTCGATCAGGTGGTCGACGGTGCTCAACCTGCTGGTCCTCGGTGTGATTTCCGTCGGCGTTTTTCGAGCCCTCACCCAGGGAGTGTATGTGCTTCGCGGGGGAGGGTGACATGGCGACCGCGACGGCCCGCCCCGAGGCGGGCCCACTCCGACGCCGATGGCGGGAGCGGGCAACCGTCGCCTTGCTCCTTGCTTCCGGACTTGCGTACGGGGTTCTTCATGCGTCCGACTATGGACAATCCTGGGATGATCCTGGAGATGCGGGGTACGGCCAGGCGGCCCTGCGGGCCTACTTTGGTTCGCAGGGATACCTGCAATCGGGAGACCGCATGTACTACGGGCCCGTCTATTTCATGCTCGCTGGCGGCCTGTCGGAGGCTGTCCATTCGATCGTACCGGCGTGGGAGCCGGTCGATATCCGCCACGCTCTCAACTTCGCAGCGTTTCAGGTGGCGCTTCTCGCTTTCTACGCCCTGGCACGGAGGCTGATCCGTTTCGGCCCGGCACTTCTTGCGACCTTGCTGTTTGCTCTGCAACCCGTATTCTTCGGCCACGCATTCGTCAATCAGAAGGACATCCCTTTCCTAGCTGCCTTCATCTTGTCGGTCTACCTGGGAGTAAGGGTCGCCGAGCGGTCGGAGGCCACTCTGGGCGCTTCGCACCCGTCGACTCGGCGGGCCTTCGCCAGCGGATGGTCCCGGTCCCCCAGGGCCGAAAGGGCTCTCCTTCTCTTCTCAGTCGTTCTTGCAGCAGCGGTATCCGCCGATCTCTATTGGGGACACACGATCAAATCGTGGGTGCAATTGCTCCTCGCCTCCGCCTACCGGGGAGATGCATGGCCGCCCTTCCGTTCATTATTCGCCCTTGTCGCCAAGGATGCCTACAAGACGTCGTTGTCGACGTATGCCGCTAAGCTTCAGGAGGCCTTCAGCTGGTTGAGGGTAGTCGCCCTCTATCTGATCTTCCTTCCCGCCATTGGGCTGGGCCTCGCGATCTCAAGCCGGGGCGGCGCTCTCGATTCAAAGCCCGGGCAGGTGATCAGATCGGTTGTCCCCGCTGCCTTGGCTCTTGGCGTGGCGATGTCGATTCGCGTGGCCGGGGCATTCGCTGGGGTCCTGGTGAGCGTGATCCTTGTCTGGAGAAGGGGGCGCCGGTCGCTGTCTGACCTCGCTCTCTACTGGTTGCTCGGCCTGAGTCTGTGCTATCTGACCTGGCCGTATCTCTGGGACGCTCCCATCCAAAGATTCATCGAGGCTGCCGGCCTGACAGCGAACTTCCCAGGCCATTTCGTCCTCTTCCGCGGCCTGACCATGTCGTCGGCGGATCTTCCTTGGAGTTACTTGCCGACGCTTCTTTCTGTTCAGCTGACTGAACCTGCGCTGATTCTGATGGTTGTGGGTTTGGTCGCGTTGCGGCCACTCTGGCGCGAGGATCGTGGGAGGCGGCCCCTCCTGATCCTGCTTTTCATCTGGTTTCTTGTACCTCTGTTGGTCATCCTATTCGGCCGGGTACCCCTGTATTCGAACTTCAGGCAGGTTCTCTTCATGTTGCCTCCTCTTTTCTTCTTGGCCGGTCTCGGAATCGGTTCGGCTTGGATGTATCTTCGAAGTCCAGCGTGGCGGCTCGGGTTCGGACTGCTCGTCTTGCTGCCCGGCCTGATGGGAATCCTCCAGTTGCACCCCTACGAGTACATCTACTACAACGGGTTCGCCGGTGGTGTGCGCGGGTCCGAAGGGCGCTATCCCCACGATTATTGGTGCACCTCCTACCGGGAAGCCATGGCCCATATCAATTCCGAGGCCCCGCTCGGGGCACGCGTGGCCATCGGGGAGCCATTTGAAGTCGCGGCTTCCTTTGCCCGGCCGGACCTCGATCTTGTCCGATCCATGAGCGATCCAGAGGCTCGTTACCGCTTGCGGTGCAACAATGAGGGCGACTTCACTTCCCGCAACCTCGATGAGTTTCCGGGGGCCTTTGCCGTGACGAGATTGGGGGTCCCCTTGAGCGTCGTCCTCGGGCCAGGGACTGCCGCCGAGGCCACCCGTTGAGTCGAACAGGCCTCGCGGGCTACGCGCCGGTTTTGCTGAGGGCCGATTCAGCAAAGGCCGCCATTTCGTATCCTAGCTGGCCGATAACTCCAATCAGGATGGAGGCCTTCCCGGTACGGGCTGCTTGTGGTTGCAGGCCTCACCATCTTCTGCTGCGATTGTCCTCGCCATCCTCGGATGGGTCGCCGCCGCCTCGAAGGGCGGCCGAGTCGCCCAAACCCCTCGTTGAGAGCGTGAAGGGAAGAATGGCGCGTGAAGGGGAATCGTCATGAGTCGCCGTACGGCGGTGCGTGTGCTCTGCGGGATCGGCGGTTCCGCTTTGATGGCTGTGGCCCTTCTCGCCCCTCAGCTCGGCCTTGACGCGAACAGCGATTGGGGTCCGTCGCGCAAGCTGCTTCTCGCCTTTGGCGCGATGACCATTGCCGCGGGATGGATGGGGGAGCTGGTCCCGTTTCTGACCACGTTGCTACGGTCGCTGGCCTATGGCGGCCTGCGACAGGCAGGCGAGGCATTGGCGAGGAGCGGAGTTACGCGGACGTACCGCCGACTCGCCCAGGCTTGGGACGGTTTTGCCCTTGCCGGGTGGCTTCGCACGTTCAAGGAAGGATCACGCCGTGCCTGGCTGAAGCTACTGGCCGGCTCGCGAGTTCTTTCCCTGTTTCTTGGCACACGGCGCGCGCGAGTGTTGACCGCAAGCTGGTCTGCATTCTTCCTCGTGGCGCTGAGCTACCTGTGGTTTGTCAGTGTTGGCACATGGGTGCGATGGCCCAGAACGTCTGCCTATCAGGACATGCAGGCCGCGGCCTTTCTAAAGGGGCAGACGAACCTGTTGGTCGAGCCGGACCCCCGTCTGCTGGCCCTTCCCGATCCCTACGACCCCGACGCGCGCGCCGCGATCCCTCACATTTGGGATACCAGCCTCTTCCGTGGACACTACTACCTCTATTGGGGTCCGGTGCCCGCCCTCTTGATCACGCCCGTGAAGGCCATCGCGGATCTCCGCGTCGGCGACGAGGTTCTGGTCTTCTTCTTTTCGGTGGGGTCGCTGTTTTGGTGCACAAGGCTGATCACACGCGTTTGGCTGGATCATTTCCAAGAGGTGCCCGGCTGGGTCGTCGTCGGCTCGATACTGACCGTGGGCTGGGCGAATCCGGCAACCTGGCTGCTGAACAGCCCATGGATCTACGAGGCCGCGATCGCCGGGGGGCAGTTCTTCCTCCTGATGGGAGTCAACGCACTCTACCCGTCCCTTGCCGGGGGCGGCGGCCGGGCGGTAGATCTCCTCTGGGCGGGCGCCTGCTTCTCTCTGGCTGTGGGGTCGCGATCCAGCCTCGTCGCTGCGGCCGCAGCGGTGACCGCCATCGTCCTCCTCCGCATTTGGCTTAGGCCAAGACCGCAAGGTCGCGGCTTGGCACTCGCGCTTTCAGCGGCGTTCGCACTGCCTCTGGTCTTCGGCGCGGTGGTTCTGGGGGCGTACAACGAAGTGCGATTCGACTCGCCCCTCGAGTTCGGTCATCGCTACCAGCTCACCAGCCTCAACCTCCAAGAATCGGAGGCGGGATCGACTTCGATTCGAAACGTTCCTCCCAATCTCTACAACTACCTGGTCAACCCCGTTCGTTTCTTGCCCGTCTTTCCATATATCAAACCGCACTGGGGCGGCTTTCGCATGAGCGTCCTCCGGATCCCTGTTCCTCCGGACTACTATTCCCGTCAGATCGCCGGTCTGGTCCTTGTGACGCCCTATTCCCTTTTCGCTCTCTTCGCAGCGTCGCGGCTATGGAAGCAGCGCCGAAGGCGCACAAAGGAGCCCAGCGTTGAGGGCGAGAGTCGGATCCAGGCACAGCGAGTGGGTTGGCTCACTGGCGCGCTCCTTGGGATCGCCGCCGCTGAGTTCGTGGTCGTGCAGCTCTATGTCGTTGCTTCGATGCGGTACCAGGCCGATTTCGTGCCATGCTTGATGTTAGCATCGGCGGTCGGCCTATGGGAGACCCTTGCAGAGCGCATTCACCGGGGACGGCCCGTTGTCGGGTACACCCTGTTGGCCCTGGCCCTCATGTCGTGGACCGCGGTGGCAGGCCTGCTTCTCGGAGTCACCAGCTACCACGCCAGGTTCGAGAAAGTCAACCCAGTGTTGTTCGATCGACTGACCAGGCTCTTCACTCCGTAGGCACGGAACGCGAATGATCCAGCCAAGCCCTATCGCCCCTTCTCGAGTGCAGTCCCCCTTTCTAATCAACTCGGGCTCAGCCGATCCTGGTGCCGGCCGTCCTCCTCGGCGTGCCTATGCTGCTCATCGTCGGCGTGGCCATTCTTAGAGATGACGGGGGGTCGATAGGTGAGTGGCACAAACAGCCGGGTCAACTCCCGGGTCGCATTCTCCAGAGGGATGCTGAGTGCCACGCCCTTTGATCGCGACGATCTCAACCTCTACAAGGCGACCCGCGAGGCGCCCGAGCCGGATTTGGCCCTGATGGGCTGCCGTCCGGCTGCCAGCCTGACATCTTTCTTCCCCGAAATGAAGACGGTCTCCGAGGTCAGGGCTGACGGAGCGCTGCTGGCGTTGGGCATAGAGCGATCGTTTCCAGAGAATCCGGTCCCGCACGAAGGCCGGGCCTGACCCGTCGCCTAACGGACCGAGGTCAAGAGAACCTCACGTCCCAGGTCGACTTGCCAAGACGGGAGACGAGGGGACGCCGACTGATTGAATAGGATGATGGAAACTCAGGAATCTAAGATGCCCGCGCCGGAGATAGATCGTCGTCCTGCGGCGGATGTGCCTCGGTCCTTTCGGAGGCTGGGCCAGCCCGGCTATGGCTGGCTGGTCCTCGGCCTGGCGGCCATGCTAATTCTGGGTGTGGTGATCCTGCGCGACTTCGGGACCTCGGCAGACGAAGGGGCCAACGGCTACTGGGGTGAACGTTTCCTCAAAGCGTACGAAACGGGCGGCCTCACACGCCAGGACGCCGAATACTTCCATGGCCCGTTCTATTTCATGGTCTTCACGGTCACCTCCAAACTGTTCCGGACGTTGAATCCCGGGTGGCTTCCGACGGACGGGACGCATTTGACCAACCTTCTCACTTTCCTTGTCGGGTTGTTCTTCTTCTATCGTATGTCGCTGCGCATGCTTCCGCGGGGCGTCGCCTTTTTCGTCACGGCCTTGTTTGCCGGGCAGCCCGTCCTGTTCGGCCATGCCTTCATCAACCAGAAAGATATTCCGCTGATGGTCTTCTTTCTGGGCTCGGTGGAGTTGGGATGGACGGCGGTGGACAGACTTGTCGCAGAACGAACGAGATCTGAGCCGATGGGCGGCCGGCCGGATGGCGCGCAGCACCGTTCCCCAGCTGAGGAATGGCGATCCAGCTCGCGGATCCTGCGATGGCTGATTCTGTTGTCGGCGATGATCGTGATTCTTGCGCTGATGGACTTGTGGTGTTTTGAGGTTGGCCACAGGATGGTGAGAGGCCTTCTTGCCGATGCCTACCAGGGCCATGGGCCCGCGTTTCTCGTGACCCTCTTCGGCCGGGTCGCTCAGGATCTGTCCAAGACACCCCTGGAGGCGTATCTTTCGAAGCTGGACCGGTTCTTGTTCTGGGTCCGCCTCCCCTTCACGGCGGTCTTGCTGGCGGGCGGACTGGCCGTGTGGAGCCGGGCCTTCCCGACGAGCTACGCCAGATCCATGGGAACCTGGCTTCGAGTGTGGGGACCGCTGCTCGTCGCGGGTGGCGTGCTAGGCCTGACCAACTCGATCCGAATCTTGGCACCCTTTGCCGGTTTACTGGTCGCGGTTTACGCCTTGGGGAGACTAGGCCGACGCGCTTTCCTACCCTTGGTCTTGTACGGTGCGACCGCGGCTGTGGTCACGTATCTGACATGGCCAGCCCTGTGGGGAGACCCCCTCGGCGTGATGGTCAACAGAGTGTTGCGCGTCTCCGAGTTCGATCCGCACGAGGTCCTTTTTCTGGGGACGCTCCGCACGGCCGACGCTCTCCCTTGGTTCTACCTGCCGCTGCTGCTCGCCGTGCAGCTCACGATCCCATGTCTCGCTCTCCTCCTGATCGGGATTCCATCTTCATGGAAGTTGCCTTCGACCGGCAGAAGAAACAGCCTACTTGTGAGGTTGACCTGGCTGTGGCTTCTTATTCCTTTCCTTGGAGTCGTCTTGCGCTTGGTGCCGATCTACAACAATTTCCGGCACTTCCTGTTCATCCTTCCCGCTCTGTTTGTTGTCGTGGGATTTGGCGCCTGGAGGGTCAAGATCCTGATTCACTCCCCAGGAGTGCGGGCCGGTCTGGTCGTGGTCGCTTTGTTGCCGGGGCTCATTGGCATCGTCCGTATGCACCCCTATGAGTACACCTACTACAATGAGCTTGTGGGTGGCGTTCGCGGGGCCGATGGTCGATTCGAGAGCGACTATTGGTGCACCGCGTTTCGAGCGGCGATGGAGTATGTGAATAGCGTGGCGAAGCCGAATGCGAGAGTCGGGATCTACCGCGGAACCGCCAGCGCTTCACCTTATGCTCGGCCGGATCTACATCTTTATCGGTTAGCCGACAAGCTGTCATCCGAGCCCGATTATGCAGTCATCGGCTGCCGGCAGACGCAACTCCTGGCCTCCTTGTTCCCCGAGATGGAAACAGTTCACGAGGTGCGGGTGGAGGGCGAGGTCCTGGCGATTGTCAAGCAGAGGGCGGTGGGCCCTTAAGGGGTCACCGGCGAAAGCGTACGGTGGCCGGTTTCCTCAGACGGCGGCGACCCGGAGCCGGGCCTACGGACGGGCAAACGCGCCGACGCTGGAAGCCCGCCGGCCGTCGTGACTGACATCAGGGATGTTCGGCCCGCTCCAAGACCTCGGTGAGCACTGCGGTGCCGCGGCGGACCACATACGCCCGCGAGAATCCCTTCGTTGAGAAGTCGTCCTTGTCTCGCCAGGTGCACGACAGCACGAAATCGGCATCGTTCAGGCCTCCGGTGATGTCGCGGAGCACCAGATCGGGCCTGGCGAAGGGCTCGACTTGGTTGGTCTGCTGAGGAACGACCACCACCGCGCCCGGTCTGGCGATCCGGTTGACGACCTCGATGGCCTCGCGGTAGGAGAGGCACTCGCGCTCCAATTGGTACCGGCCGTCGGCGCCGCTGACGCCGCCGGCGAAGCTGTTGAAGTAGATGTACTCGTAGGGGTGCAGTTGGATGATTCCAAGAACCCCTGGGAGGACCGCCAGGACAAACAACGCGCCTGTTGCCCATCTTCGTCGGAACCGCGTTCCGATGGCTTCGAGCCCGATCCCAGCCAGGAGTAGAACAGGTGGCAGCATGAACAGAAACTGGCGGAACTCGTAGCCGGCCGTCTTGAACGCGATCAGAAGAGCCAACGGGACGCCGACCCAAAGAACCAGAATCTCGATCAAGAAGGTGCGTTGCTCTCGACGGATCATTCCGAGGAACGCGACAAAGAGGCCGATCGCAGCCAAGAGAACGGCCGTCTCCGTAAGCTGCAGCAGTGTCAGCGTGGGGAAGAAGTCCCATGGGAGGTTGCCCGAGGCGAACCTCTGCCCGCGGAAGAGGGTGCTGTGGGGGGAGAAAACCGCCGCCAGCTGCATGCTGTCGATGAAGCGTTGGAGCGGATTCGGCCAAAGATAGGGCCAAATTGCCAGGGTCGCTACGCCTGCGATCATCCAGTAGACAACGAGGGAGAAGAACGCTCGGGAACGGCCCTGGTACAGGGCCGCCAAGCTCACAAGCAAACCGACAAAAGCGCCCACCTGACGCATACAGATCGTGAACCCCAGAAGGATGGCCGAACCGACCCAGGCAGGGGACCCGGCGAGGACCCTGGAGAAGCCCCAGCGGCCACCCAGCGAGGGCAACGCAAGGCTGAATAAGCACAAGGTGCCGAAACCAAGCAGCGCTATGGTGACGATGCTCAGGTTCGTGAAGAGGGCCTCATACTTGCCAAGGTACGCCTCGACGGGTGTCTTGTGGGCGTCAACGGCGAATGAGTCGAACAGACCCTGCACCGAAGCAGGGGCCGCACCGTTGTACGCCGCCTCGACAAGCGACTTGCCGCTGCGGTGAATAGTCCCAAAGATGAGCATGTCGAGCGACAATCCAACAACCGCCAAGCCAAGGATCCCCAGGAAGAGTTTCCTCGACGTGCTCAAACCTTGCCACTCGGCCTTCAAGGAGGACCAAAAGCCCCGACTGCCGTTCCCCCCGGTCTCGGGCGCGCGGTCGGAGGATCGCCATCGGTCCAGCGCCGCCAACCCGGCCACCAGGGTCGCCATGAAACCGGCCAGGAAAGAGATGTCTTTTTGGCCGACGAAGGCGTACCCGAAGAGCAGGGGTTGGGTTGCGAAGAGCACCGTGGCCATCCAGTCATAGGGACGACGCAGCAGTCGTCGACTGAGCAGGTAGAAGGACAAGACGGCAACCAGGTAGGCGAGGAAGTTGATCAGGTGACGGCCGTCGGCTTCTGTCCAGCCGGGGATCAACCGGAAGATGGCCCTCGAGCCGGCCGAGAACACCATGAAATACGCCGGGCCATGATCGGCGAGGGAAGGATTCGAGAAGTAGTCCCGCGATCCGGATAGCAGCCGCAGCGCGTCCGCCCCCACGTCGGCGTTCCGGTACTCGTCCCAGGACATGCCGAAATCGTTCCCCAGCCAGATTCCCACGGCTAGACCAAGCGCCAACAGCAGGACGACGGGCCAAAGAAACGATCTTGTCTTCGCCGGCGGGGCGCCTACGGGCGCGCCATTCAAGTCTCCCGAGCCGGAGTCCTTTCGGCTCACCTGATCCTCCCGGTCGCGGCCCGGCGTTCGAGAGCCTTCTCCGGTGATTGCCAGGTCCAGTCAGGGTAAAGGCGGGTGAAGAACTCGCGCTTGGCGACGCCGATGCGACGGGAGACTCGGGTTCGATGGGCGGCGAAAGGGAGGTACCGGCCGGTGGATGGCCTGTCGATCACGCGCGCCAAGAGCGTGATATACAGCCGAAGGATGGGCGATCGGACGCCCCCGTGGCAGCGTGTCCACACAACCTGGAATCCCGCCCGCCTGACGGCGTCTTTCAGCGACGAAGCGGCAAAGGCTTGCACATGGGCGATCTCGAGGCACGGATGCTCGGCCAGGTTGGGCACCTCGACAAGCAGGAAAGCCCCAGGCTTCATATGTCGGGTCCGGAGTTGGGCCAAGGTCTTCAAGGGGTCCGGAAGATGCTCCAGGACGTGCATCGCCGTCACCAGGTCGAAGGGTTCCTCGGCGACGTCAATCGCGTCCGTAAGGTCAGGGAGAACGCGTAGCCCACGCGCAAGGCTGTACCGCCGATAGGACTCGCCCGGTTCGATTCCCACTCCCTCGCACCGGAAGCGATCCCGAACCGCCTCAAGGAGGGCGCCGCTCGAGGATCCCAGATCGAGGTGGCGGGAAACGGAAGGCAACCGTCCCGCCGTCATGGCGATGGTGCCGAGGGCGCGGGCCTTCTGGGTCAGCAGGTCCTTCTCCGTAGGCTCCTCGGTTCCTTGCTGAAGAAGTCTGTAACCGCTGGAATAGAACGCCTCCATTTCGTTCGGGCTCATGCGCGGGGACTGGTAGACATGGCCACAACGAAGGCAAAGCTGATAAGCGACGTCTTGCCCGGCGTTCCGCATGGAGGCGAAAGCGGACCGCCGCGGACTTTGGCAGATGGGGCAAGCCGATACTTCTTCCACATCTATGCTCGGGGGACGGTAATAGCAAGCGAAGGCAGGTTGCGAGCGATTATACCGGGCGGCCTGTCGGAGCCCTCCGTCGTCTGGGTCGCGAGAGGCTGAAGCAGAGTGGCTGTGTCTCGTCCAGGATGAAGTGAGCACAATGGGTTGAGCTGCCTGGATTTGGTGGATTCCAATGGACGGTCCTGTCCATAGCGGCGGGCCCGCCGCTCGCTCCCGTCGCCTCCCGGATCGTGGCGCGCGGTATCGCTGTGCGATACCGCTACGATCCTCGCCGATGCGCGCGATTGCGCCCACGCCTTCGACCTCCTCCAGGCACTCGAGGACGGACATCTGGCCTCCAGCCTGACCGAGCTTGTGGTACAACCCTACCGCTCGTCGCCACGCTCGCCAAACCGGACGAGGTCCCACCCGCCGGCTGAAATCGATGCTGTACGCGGTACGACCAGGCTTCGGCCGTTGAGGCTTGCTGACCACCAGGGCGGTTGCTGACCCGCCGCGGTTGGATGTGGCGCGGGGCGTTCGGCGGACGGCCCTTCGACGCCGGGCGATCGCGCAGAGGCTTGCATGCTGGTTCTCCTACCCATCCTGACCTTCCTTGGTGTGTGGCTTGCCCTGCGCTCCGGTCCTGTCGACCGAGGCGCCGGACATTCTTTCTTGCGCGCTGCCCTTCTGACTGGCGGTTGGCTGGTCCTTTCGACCGAGATTCTTAGCCTGGCAACCGCCGTCGCCCGTGTTCCGTTGACGTTGGCCTGGGCTCTCCCGGCCGTTCTGATCTGGGCGTGGGTGGTGAGAAGGGGCGGGCTTGCCAGACTCAGGCGGACGCACATTGGCCTCCCGCAAGGACGGGGAGAACGGCTTTTGATGATCGGGGTTGGCGCGGTCATCGCGATCACGGCGGTCGTCGCCTGGGCCGCCCCGCCTCAGACATGGGACTCGCTCAACTACCATTTGAGCCGAGTTGCCCACTGGGCTCAGGCCGCGAGCGTTCGCATCTATGCATCTGGAATTGAGGTCCAGAACGTCCGACCCCCTGCGGCCGAGTTCGCTATCCTGCATCTCTATGTCCTAGTTGGCGGCGACCGCTTGGCGAATTCCGTGGAATGGTTCTCCATGGTCGGAAGCCTCGTCGGCGTAGCCGTGCTCGTTCAGCAACTCGGTGGAGGACGGATGGCGAGATGGCTGGCGGTCGTCTACGTCGCGACCCTTCCCATGGGGATTTCGCAGGCCACCAGCACGATGAACGACTACGTCGTCGCCCTCTGGATGGTCTGTCTTGCGGTAGAAACCGTGACCCTTTTTGATGACCCGCACGGCTGGTCGGCGGTCTATTTTGGGCTTGCGGCCGGCCTGGCAGCTCTGACCAAGCCGACAGCGTACTTCTTCCTCCTCCCATTCCTCGTCTGGGCAGGGATCGGTCTCCTTCGACGACGAGGGTGGAGACAGATGACCCGGGCGCTTGTCGTAGCTGGGGTCGCGGCGGCCATCATCAACATCGGCTTCTGGAGTCGCAGCTACATGTTCTATGGAAGCCCGGTCTCCGACGCGGGACTGGTGGACATCCACGCCAGCCAGCTCCACGACGTCCGCGCCCTCGTCTCCAACGTCATTCGCAATGCCGGGCTCCACGCCGGAACCCCATCCAACAAGGTCAACAAAGGACTCACCCTCGGCGTTTTCCGTCTGCATGATCTCTTGGGACTGGATGTCAATGACCCGCGCACGACCGCCCATGGCAAGTTTGAGGTCGAGTTCCCAACGATGATCGAAACCAAGGCCGGCAACCCTGTGCAGGCCTTCCTGGCTCTGCTGGCGTTAGGCTTGTTGTGCGGCCGAACGTTTCGCAACGCTTCCAATCTGCGATCCCTTGCCGTGGCGACGGTCGCTGGGTTTGTCCTGTTTAGCTATCTGACCAAGTGGCAGGTTTTCGCCAGCCGTTACCATCTGCCGGTCTTCGTCCTGCTGGGCGCCGTCACAGCCGTGGTTTTCGAGCGTCGCCTCAGCCGGCCGTGGAATCTTGCGATCTGCGCCTTGCTGCTCTTGGCCAGTCTTCCCTGGTTGCTGGGGATTCGCTCCCGGCCCGTGTTCTCTCACATTCTGGGATCGCCGATGGCCAGCGTGCTCACGGCGTCCCGTCTGGATCTGCTGTTTGCCAACGGCGATTACCTGCGGAAGCCATATGAGGACATGGCCGGTCTCATCAAGGCTAACCAATGCCGCGACGTGGGGATGGCCATATCCGGCAACGGTGCGGAGTATCCCTTGTGGGTCCTCCTCGGGGCGCCGCGCGCCGACCTGCGGGTAGAATGGCTCGTCGGCGGTACGCCTTCGGCAAAGGCCGCCCCCACAGACTTCGCCCCTTGCGCCGTCGTGTGCGAGAAGTGCCCGGAAAGCTGGTCCACGGTGCGGGGCCTTCCCGAGGTTTATCATTACGGATCGTTTCGACTCTTTCTGCAGAGTCCGTGAGCTTGTCGATCCTTCGGGGGAGAAGATGCTCCCGGAAGTTCCCTGAAAATGACTCGGACACGGAGACTTGGATGACGATCGGAACAGGATTGTGCCAGTGACCGCCATCGCCGCGAATCTGATATCCCCCTACGGTGGAGGGCTGATCGATCTGCTTGTCCCCGAGGACGAACTCGACCGCGCTCGCGCCCATGCCGGCACCCTGCCGTCCCTCCAGGTCTCGGACCGCGTGGTTTGCGACCTCGAACTGCTGGCCACCGGAGCGTTCTCCCCACTGGACCGCTTCATGGGAAGGGCCGCCTTCGAACGTGTGCTGGGCGAAATGCGCCTCCCGGAAGGCGCCGTCTTCCCCATCCCGATCACCCTCCCCGTGTCCGATTCCGACCACGTCCACCTGGACTTTGAGGTCACCCTGCGCGATTCGCGCAACAACATCCTGGCCATCCTCAACGTCGAAGAGATCTTTCCCTGGGATCGCGCCGAGACCTCCCGTGCTGTGTTTGGAACGCTCGATCTGCGGCACCCCCTCGTGGCCGAGATGCACCGGTGGGGGGATCGGAACGTTTCGGGGTCTTTGCGCGTGCTGCGGCTGCCGCCACGCTACGACTTCAAGGACTTGCGCCTGACGCCGGCGCAGACGCGAAGTCGCCTGGCTGAATGCGGCCACCGCAACGCGGTCGCCTTCCAGACGCGCAATCCTCTCCATCGCGTGCATGAGGAGCTGACCAAGCGCGCCGTCGAAGAAGTGGATGGCACCCTGCTCCTGCATCCCGTCGTGGGAATGACCAAGCCGGGGGACGTCGACCATTTCACTCGGGTTCGCACGTACCGGGCTCTTGCCTCACGGTACTACGACCCCGGTCGAATCGTTCTGGCCCTGCTGCCGCTGGCCATGCGGCTGGCCGGGCCGCGGGAAGCGCTGTGGCACGCCGTCATCCGCCGGAATTTCGGCGCCAATCATTTGATCGTCGGTCGCGACCACGCCAGCCCCGGGTTGGATTCGGAGGGGGCTCCCTTCTATCCTCCCTACGCCGCCCAGGAGATGGTTGCTCGGTACTCAGAAGAGATCGGTGTGAGGGTCGTGCCGTTCCGGGATATGGTCTTCCTCCCCGACGAAGATCGCTACATCGAAGTGGACGATGTGCCTCAGGGCGTCAAAACGGCCTCGATCTCGGGGACCCAGGTTCGCGAGCACTACCTCAACCGCGGGCGGCCCCTGCCTAGCTGGTTCACCCGCGGGGAGGTGGCCGACATCCTGGCCGAGACGTATCCCCCGCGGCACCGCCAGGGGGTGTGCGTGTGGTTCACCGGCCTGAGCGGCGCGGGGAAATCCACGACGGCTGAAGTGCTCACGACTCTGCTCTTGGAACACGGCCGACAGGTGACCGTCCTGGACGGCGATGTGGTCCGAACCCACCTCTCCAAGGGACTGACTTTCAGCCGCGAGGACCGCGACACGAATATCCGGCGCATCGGCTTCGTCGCCTCCGAGATCGTGCGCCACGGGGGAGTCGTCTTGTGTGCTGCGGTCAGTCCATATCGTGCGACTCGCAACGACGTCCGCAACATGGTCGGGTCGGACCACTTCGTGGAAGTCTTCATGGATACCCCTCTGGAGGTGTGCGAATCGCGCGACACGAAGGGCATGTATGCCAAGGCGCGCCGAGGGGAGATCAAGGACTTCACCGGGATCGACGACCCCTACGAGGCGCCCGAGAATGCCGAGATCGTACTCGAAACGGTCCACAACGACCCGGAGTCCAACGCCCGGAGTATCGTCGAGTACCTGGCCTCACGCGGCTTCATCCGCGCCGAGGTGCCGGTGGCGGAGGCCTGAGGGCCCCTGCGGCGGTGTGGTCAGTGGAACCGACCGGACCACGGCCTTCCGAAGGCCCTAAGGCTTCTCTGTGGGCGGTCAGGCCTGATGAGCCCTCAATCCCATGACTGAGCTAGACAACCTGCCAACCCAAGAGTCCGTGGCGGCAAAGCGCTCCTCAACGATTCTTGGCCAGGTACGTCATCAGGTCGCCCGGTGGGTCTTCCGCGGACGAATCCGGCTCGGCGATGGAGGCGGGCTGGAACCGATAGCGCCGGAAGACTTGGCGGATATCCGCCGCCGCTTCCCTCGACCCAAGTTCTTCATCTTCGGGCATCCCCGCTCGGGAACCACCTTCCTGGCACGCCTGATCCGGATCCACCCCGAAGTCCACTGTAACTGGCAGATCCAATACTTCAGCAATCGGGGGCCGATCCCCTACTTCACTTCGCCGTCCTTCGACCACTGGCTCCGCAATTCGAGCAACCGCTGGGTGTCGGGATGGAATCCAACGGCGTTGATGTTGCGGGCCTGTTGTGATGTCATCCTGGAAAGGGAAGGGGAGAAGGCGGGGAAGGACGTCGTGGGCGACAAGTCTCCCAACGGAAACGGGGCCCAGGCGGTCCGATGGTTGGCGACCGTCTACCCGGACGCCCATCTGATCTACATCGTTCGGGATGGAAGAGACGCGGTTCTTTCCCGACGAGTCCAGGCCTTCATCGACCAACCTCAAAATCTGGGGTTCGCCGATCGAAGGGTGCGTCGGGCCTTTCTCCAAGACCCGCAGCCCTTCCTCGACCAGCGAAAGTCCATCTTCACCCCAGCCTGGCTTCAGAGGGCGGCCGGGAGATGGGCCAAGGACGTGGGCGAGAGCGTGGAGACCGGCCGAAGGCTCTTTGGCCGTCAATTCGCCGTTGTACGCTACGAGGACCTGCTTGCCGATCCTCACGCGGCGATGACTCGGCTGTGGCTGTTCCTAGGTGTTGGCGGCGCAGGCGGTGAGCTTCGAGGCGAGATCGCCCAAGAGTTCCAAAGAAATCCGGAAGCGGAGTGGCATCAGTCCTTCGGGTTCGACTTTGTCGGGAGCTTGCCGCGGGGGGTCCATGGGGGATGGCAAAGCCTCTTCACCCGGGCCGACCAAGAACTGTTCGAACGGGTCGCCGGAAAAGAACTTGAGGCCTGGGACTACCGCCAGAGTCCATGATCCCATTTCCTTGGCCAGTCGGGCGAGAACCTTGACGTGAAACCTCGCCTCTTTTGCTTCTCCGTCTCGGTATTTGTGGCAAGCGCTGGTTTCGCCGTGCCATTGAATGAGACGCGGGCAGTGGCGGCTGCGCGCCGGATAACTCCCCGCCTCATCCGAGAAGGTTATGCACTTCGACCCAGTGAGGCCGCCCTTTGATCGTCATTAGCGCCGGCATGCAGAAAGCGGCGAGCGCCTCCTGTTTCAACCTCACGAACGGGCTTCTCATGGCGGCCGGGTACGAAGACGTTCGAATTCTGCGCCGACGATTCGCATGGGGCTTCTTCATGTCCAAGGTCAACTGCAACGTCGGGCCGTTGCGGGCGTACAAGATGGCCTGGATGAGCCTTCCGCATTGGCTCGGACAATCCTTTGTCGTCAAGACGCATGAGCGGCCGAGCATTTGGGCGAGGCTCTGGATGCGGCTTGGCGCAGTCCGGGCGACCTATATCTACCGGGATCCCCGGGACGTTGCCGTATCGCTGTTCGAGCACGGCGAGAGGTTGCGCCGGGACTCCATGGATTCGCGGACGAGATTCGACCAGCTAGACACCCTCGACAAGGCGATCCGCTTCACCGGCACTCTGCTTCCCATCTGGAAGGAGTGGACCGAGCTCCCGGACGTTCTGGCTTTCAGGTTTGAGGACTATACGGCTGACATGATGCGCGCGGCGGACCGGCTCAACCTTCATCTGCGGCTGAAGCTGGATGAAGTCGCCTTCCGCCATGTCGTCAGTCGAATACAACCGGAGGGGATGAACCCGAGGGAAGCCTCCTCCTCCGTTCATATGCACTCGGGAAAGGCCGGCCGATGGCTGGCGAGGATGACCGATGCCCAGAAAGAATTGTGCCAGGAATTGTTCGGCCCGCACCTGCGCCGGATGGGTTACTGACCACGGTCACATGAATTCGGAGCGACGGCAGGCATGGTGAAGCAAGGAAGACGGAGAAGTCGACGGATGGCCGTTGCTCGGCCGGCTGTGGTCCCCAACTTGAGCGCGACCGTCGCCGCACCATGAGAGCACGGATCTCCTGGTTCACAGTGACGCTCGTCCTCCTCAGCCTGGCGGGTGTCGCTATGGAGCTGTACGCCATGCGAACAGGGCCGGGGATCCGGGGCGATTCCGTCCGCTATGTCATGGGTGCCCGGAATCTCTTGGCCGGGGACGGATTCTCCAGGTTATCCGGTGGCGGGGAGGTCTTCCCGGAGACAGGGTTCGCGCCCCTGTTGTCGTTCGTCCTCGCTGGGTTCGGGCTCGTTGGCGCTGACATGTACGCCGGGGCGCGGATCTTGAACGCCCTGTTGTTCGGCGGAAGCATCTTCCTTGTGGGGACCTTGACTGCCACTGCTTCCCGTTCCTGTTGGGCCGGGCTGTTGGCGTGCGCGCTCGTGGCTCTGGCGCCGAACATAGTCAGGTGGCATGCCTGGCTGATGAGTGAAGCTCTCTTCATCTTCCTCACCCTGCTATCTCTCTACGCTCTCGTCGATCACATCCGCACCGGGCGGACGGGCCCATTGTATGTCAGCGCGCTGGCCGCCGGGATGGCCGGCCTCGCCCGCTATGTGGGCGTCAGTCTGATTCCGGTCGGCGGCTTGGGCATACTTCTGTGGGGTGCTGGTTCACGTCGTGAGCGGCTCGGTCGGGCCGGGCTGTTCTGCGTTCTGGCGGCGGCTCCCTTTGTGCTGTGGATGGTTCGCAACCAAACGGTGGGCGGAGAGGGATTGGCAAATCGTGAGCTGCGCTTCCATGGCTTTCGGCCCGAGGCGTTGCGGGTCTTCCTGTTCGAACCGACGGTCTGGGTTGTGCCGAGGATCCTTGTCTTGTCCAGGCCGGTGCGAGGTGCTCTTGCGCTGATACTCCTGGGTGTCGGGCCGGTCATCTTCCTGCGAGGAGCTTTGCGGGCGGGTTCGCTGAGGGAAGCGGGCCGGCAGGATGAAGGGGCCGTCCTACCCTGGCTCCTTTTCATCCTCATTCCGTGCTACGTCGGAATCCTCATTGTCAACTCGCTCTTCCTCGACGCCGGCACCACGTACGACGGCATCTTGCGCTACCTGGCGCCGCTCTTCGTCCTCGTCGTGATGCTCGAGCTGAGCGTGGTCCCTCGCATGATCGTCCCCGGGCGCGCTCGTCGCCCTCTGGCCGCTGCGGCGGGAGTCTGGCTGGCGGCGGTTCTGGTCACAAATTCCCTCGAGACCTGGACCGTGATCCGCCAATCGACTTATGAGACAGGGTTCAGCCGGATCCGGAATGAATGGTTCGACCTCGCCGCCGTGCTGGAGGGCGCACCCAGGATCATCACCGACAACCCCGAGATGGTCTACTACCTCATTGATCGCCCGGCCTACATGATGCCCATCAAGTTCGACCTGTACCAGCAAGCCTTCCGCGAGGACTACAAGCAGCAGATCGAGCTGGCGCGTGACAGGCTGGAGGCGGGTGCGGTTCTGGTTGTCTTTGGTGAGCCATCGAAGGATGAGGCCGAGGCCCTTCACTTGCTGGAGGCCGTTCCGCTCCAAACGTACGACGAAGCGGTAGTGTACGGCTATCCTGGTTGATGCGACAGAAAGAATCCGCTTGCCTCCCGACCAGATGAACCCTTGAACGGCTCGGACCCTGTACGCATTCTTTACCTCGCGGGCTGGGGCCGTAGCGGGAGCACCATCCTGGGGGCTCTGGTAGGGCAGGCGGAGGGGTGTTTCTTTGGGGGGGAACTGTGGTATCTAGGCCAGCGGGGGTGGGCGCAGAATTACCTCTGCGGCTGCGGCAAACCGTTCCGAGAGTGCGAAGTGTGGTCCGAAGTAACATCCAGGCTCCGAAAGGAGCTCGGTGACTCCGCACTGACGCTGCTCGAAGCTCTCCCCGGTTCGACCTTGCGAACAAGGTCCTTGCTGATGCAGGTTCTGTTCGGTCGGATGGGGATTCCGAGCGGGCTTGAGCGGAGAACCCTCGATGTGTTGGAAAAGCTCTATCGTGAGATCGCTGCGGTCTCCGCAGCGTCCGTCATCATCGACACTTCGAAGGCCCCCATGTACGGCATGCTGCTGGAGAAGATCCCTTCCGTACAGCTCTCCGTGGTCCATCTGGTGCGGGATCCCCGCGGCACCGGCTATTCGATGAGAAAGCGAAAATACGACCCTGCCGGCAGACGATACCTGCCCCGCGCCGGCGCGCTTCAGAATGGGGTCCTGTGGCTGACGTGGAATCTGGCTGCCGAGGTTCTCTGGAACCGGCGAGGATCGAAGACACGCTATCTGCGAGTTCGATACGAAGACTTTGCACGAAACCCTGACAAGGGCCTCCGTACCGTGCTGGATTTCCTGGGCCTGCAATCCGACCTCCACCTCATCTCCGGCCCGGCAGACGTCACCCTCCGTGCAACCCACTCCGTCTCGGGGAACCCGGATCGCATGAAGACAGAGTCCATTGAGATAAAGATCGATGATGAGTGGAGATCGAGGATGGCATGGCACCAGAAAGGGCAGGCCGTCCTGCTCACCTGGCCCCTGCTCCTTCGATATAGCTATCGGCTGTGGGCATAAGCGCTGCCGTCCGACCCTCTGCCATCGGAGGGGTGTATGCCCGGGCAAGGCGAGACCGATCGCCTGCGACGGTCACGTGGAGGCACGCTTGCGGCCGACTCGCTTAGACGCCCCGTCGAAAGCCCCATGAGGGAGCCCGGCGGAATTGGCGACTTTCTTGACCCCGGGCGGCAAAGCGTCTCGTCCCCTCCGATCGACGGAGTGGCATGTCCTACCCGCTCTTCTCAACCTCGTCCGGCTTGACGGCGATCCAGCCGGAGTAATGCCCGGTGAAGGAGGCCAGCGGCGTGTTCGAAAGCACCTCCAGGGAGAGCGTCAGCTTTTCGGCGAACCGGACAAGAGCGGGGATCGGTCTCCGTTCCAGTGCGCCGATCAAACGAATGGTGGGGTACCGAATCGCGTGGCCCATATGGAATTCCCGCTGGACGGCGAAACCTGTCTCTGTCAGCAGGTCGGACCCCTCTTGGCGGGACAAGGTTTGCCCGAGCGGGAATGAATCGGATCGCAACCGACGCACGATCGACAGGGGCAACCGCGCCCGCAATGCGACCTCCGGATTCGCTGGATTGTCGAGAGAGAGAAGGAGAATCCCTCCCGGGAGGAGCAGACGGTAGATCCCGGCGAGGGCGAGTCGGATCTCCTCTCGACTTGCCAGGTGATCCAGAGTGGATAGGGAAAGGACCGCCGAGCAGCTGTCATGCCGGAACGGCGGATGGCGGATGTCCCCCACGACGCAACCGAGGCCCGGATCCTCGCTGCCGATTCGAACGAAAGCGGAGACGGCGATCGCGCGATCGATATCCAGGCCAATGAATCGAAGCTGAGCGGGCAGATCGAAGGCGTGGTGATACGATCCGCTGGCTTCATCGAAGAGGTCCGTCTTGAGGGCGGGCCCGGATGGAGCGGAGCGGAAGGCGATTTGAATCCAATCTCGGATGATGGCTTGATGAACACGCCACCAACCATGCGAACGAGGCCGTATCGGGTTAACCGGGGACCTTCCTGTCACGATGGATCTCTACAGGCTGGGGTGGATTGGCTGATCGGGAAGACCTGCAGAGTCCCGTGAACCTCGGGGTGGGCGGCTGCGGCGCCCCGTGCGACCGGATAGCGAGCCCGTGCGTCGGGCCGTTGCCTTACCGATCGTCCGTGTCTTGCCATGAGAGGCGTTTCCGTAGTGCGCGCCTCGCCAGCGCCCGAAACAAGGACGCCGGCACGAGCCCGGCGCGATAGAGGGCCATCCCGAACTCGAAGGGGCGAGCCAGCGGAGATCTCGTCGACCGGGACATTTCCTCGAATCGGCGCATCGCCAGCGCCTCGGCGACTGGCCGCAGCGGGACTCCTTCTCGACGCGCCCTGGCCAAGAGCCGATCGACGTGCGTTTCTGAGTGCGCCCGCAAGGTCCGATCGATTTCAGTCGGCGCGACCGAGGCGAACTCGAGGACGGCACCAAGCACCCCGCCGCAGTTGGCGACGAAATCAGGGATGACGAGCACATTCCGCTCTGCCAGGCTGGCTTCGGCGTCTTCGGTCAGCGCATTGTTTGCCCCGGAACAGACCATCCGTGCCGTGACATCCTGTTGACTCGACCGGTCGATGGTGTGGTAGCCAGCGCACGGAAACAGTACGTCGACGGGCAACGTGGGCAGCACTTCTGAGGGAACGGCCCTTGCGCTGGGATACTGTTCCACAACTCGGCTGCCGAGATCGGGGACGGCCTGCGTCAGCCAGCTGATGTCCAGCCCCGAGGGATCATAGATGGCGCCGCGTGAAGTAGATACGGCGACGACCCGCACCTGGGCAGTCGCCAGCAGACTCGCCAGAGCCGAGCCGACTTTGCCGAATCCCTCGATGGCCGCGCGGGCGCCCCCAAGACTCTCGCCGACGAAACTCCAGGCCCGAGCCGCGCTGTGGAACGTCGTCAGGGCAGTGTAGTAACCCGAGCGTGATACCTTGAGCTGGCGCGGGGAAACTCGGACACCGGCCTGCTCCAAGACCAGGCGGATGTCATGGATGTCCGTCCCCATGTCCGGCGCGGGGACGTAGGCCCGACTGCGCAGCAGCGGCCGAGCAGCCTGCGCGAATTGGGCAAGGTGTTGCTGGCGATGGGATGGCGATTCCTCGGGGTCACCGCGGATCCCGGCCTTGGCCCCGCCGAAGGGTTGGCGGAGATAGCCGTACTTGAGCGTCATCGTTCGCGCCAAAGCGCGCAGCTCGGCCTCATCGACGGTGGGGGAAATCCTCAACCCGCCGTGGGAGCGAGACCGGAGACGGCTGTCGAGGGCGATCCATCCAACCGGCTGGCCGCCAAGGGAGAGGGTGTGGACAAGGGGGAGGTCTCCGGCCGACCCATCCAACCCACGCTCAGACGCGCCGCTCTCGCCGCTATGACGGCGCTCGGCCTTGTTTGTCAAGGGAAAGTTCATCCTCCTGTCGAATGCTCTAACGGCGCGGACAACTCCAACGCGATGCGATGAGATGGAGGCGTTAGATCGACGCCAGGTGAGCCTCCTTCGCGTCTCATTCGCGATAGTATAGTGGACGGCCCGGTGAACCTGTGGCCGGGTGGGCTTGGTGAAGCGGGGATGATCTGGTGCGGGACGTATTGCCAGGCAAGGAGATCGAGGACCGCCCGCTCGCGGGATTGAACTCCCAAGGCCATCAGCCGACTGGCCGACAGGAACCCCGTCAATCGGCAAGGGTCTGCATACAGAGATGGTCTGCAGTCGGTGCCTCATCCCGCCGATGCCCTCGCTGGGGAGGTCCCTGGAGAGCCGCTTGAGCTTCTCTTCCTTGAATGGAAAGGGGATGCGTGGATGAGACGAGCCTCCCAAGGCGTCCATGCCGGTCGGCATCGCCCGCGGGCGACGACAGTGTGGCTCTACCTACGGAGAGAATGGCTACCGCACCGCACCGGCCTCCGGGAAACGCTTTCCTCCCTCAGGCTGGAAATCATGCGAGTTTTCTACCGGCTCCAGGGCAAGGTTCTGGTGCATTTTCTTCATGTCGGAAAGACAGGAGGTTCCGCTGTCAAGCACACATTGAAGCATTACCACCCTCGCGGCCGCGTGGCGGTCTTCTTGCACGGCCACAAGGTAACCTTAAGGGACATACCCGAGGGCGAAGGCGTGATCTTCTTCTTGCGAGACCCCATCTCAAGGTTCATCAGCTCGTTCTATAGCAGACAACGCGAAGGCCGGCCCAGATACATCATGCCTTGGACGGTGGAGGAACGCGAGGCCTTTGAGTACTTCCGCACTCCTGGGCAGTTGGCGGAGGGTATTTCCTCTGCGAACCTCGAAGAGCGGGATAGGGCTCACAAGGCAATGCGTTCTATCCAGCATGTGAGGTCCTCGTATTGGGATTGGTTCGAGGGCGAGGACTACTTTAGATCAAGGCTGCCAGATATCTTCTTCATCGGATTTCAGGAGCGCCTGACAGAGGACTTTCTGATTCTCCGATCGAAACTTGAGTTGCCTGACCATGCGGAATTGCCTGACGACGAAATCATTTCACACAGGAGCCCCCCGGGGCTGGACAAGACCCTTCGGGACCAAGCCATCGAAAACCTGAAGAAATGGTACGAAAAGGATTTCGAGTTCGTCCGACTATGCGAGGAAGTCCTCCAGCAGCGTTCAGCTCTTCGGACAGAGCAGCCAGTTACTCTTCCACTTTAGGTGGCATTGGGCGGCTCATTCCAGTCGGGTTTGGCGAAAGTCTTCCCTTCGTGACCCTGGCTAAGGCGAGAAGTGTTGATATGGTGACCGCGTGAGACAGAGAAACAGCGCATCCCATGCCGCAAGCGTAGCGCGCGGACCCCTCAGGGCACGTGCCCCTGGCCCGTCCTGTCCGGGGGCGGATTCAATTTCCGAACGATCCCTCGCTTGGGAGGGTACCGACGATGGATGAGGCACTGCCCAGCGATGTCCAAGTGCTGGCGCAAGGGACAGGGATCGCCTTGCCGGGGCAAGTCTTCGGGCGAGTCATCACCTTCGTTGGTCTCACTATCCTGGCCCGATGGCTGGGCCCTCCGGCGTTTGGCTTGTATGCCATCGGCTGGACCATGCTCAAAGTCGGGTCAACGGTCGCCTCCTTCGGACTCCCGGTGGGGGTAGTGCGCCTGGGCTCGCAGGAGCGAGGGAGGAATCCTGCTCGATTTCGCGGAGTGGTCTTGCAGTCGCTCGGTTCCGCACTTGGGATCGGGGCGCTGCTCGGTCTCGGGCTCTATCTGGCAGCCCCCTGGCTTGCAGGTACTGTATTCAATAACCCGAATCTGGTTGTGGTCCTTCGCCTGTTCGCACCGGCCATGGCCCTGGCGGCAGGCCTTCATGTTGCCGCCGCCGCGACGCGGATCACCCAAAAGGTCCACTTCTCCATCCTGGCAACGGAGCTGATGCAGCCCGGCCTCTATCTGATTCTCTCCGTAGCCGCCTTGGTCTTTGGTGGAGGACTCCAAGGGGCGATCCTGGCGGCATTGACATCTTACGCGGTGGCCTTCCTGGCCGCCGTCGTGTTCATGGTCCGACTCTTCCCGGAAGTGAAGGCGGTCAGGTCAGGGGTCGAGTCTGCCCTCGGTAAATTGCTGCCGATCGCGATCCCGGTGTCGCTGGCGGTGACATTTGCCACCGTGACGGTTTGGGTTGACCGATTGATCATCGGAGCTTTTCGCCCGATGGCGTCGGTCGGCGTCTATCAGGCCGTTTCTCAGGCGTCGACTCTCTTCGCCGTGATCCTGGCATCCGTCAGCTTGACATTTGGGCCGATGGTCGCCAATCTCTCGCTTGACAGGGATCGCTCCCGGATGCTCGAGCTCTTCCGCGTCAGCACGAAATGGACGGTCTACATCAGCCTGCCCATCCTGCTCGTTGTGTGGTTCGCTGCCCCTGAGATCGTCCGCGCCCTTTATGGACCGGCCTACGTCCTGGGAGCGCAAGCGCTGATCTTGCTGACCGTAGGCCAAATTCTTAACGCCGCCACCGGACCCACCGGCCCCTTCCTCAATATGACGGGACACCATCTCACTTGGTTTCGACTCTCCGGGCTGGCGTTGATCACGAACGTCATCCTCGGGCTCACGCTCGTGCCTCGCTGGGGACTGGAAGGTGCCGCAGTATCCACCGCCATCAGTCTGGGGAGCTTGTCCCTGGCGAGCCTCGTGGCCTCCAAGAGGATTCTGGGCGCGTGGCCGTACGATCGAAGATTCACGAAGGTGCTTGTTGCCGCGCTGGCCACTGTCGCCTTTCTCGGGATTATGGAGGCCGTCCTACCCTTGCACGGCGCGCTCAAGGTGGCGCTGATGGCGGCGGGAGCGTTGGCCGTCTTTACGGGGGTCGTCGGAGGGCTGGGGTTGGATCCTGAGGACCGGGCGTTCTTCCGGACGGTCGGACAGGTCGTCGGCCTGGGGGCGGAGGCAAGTCGGCGGCCGACGTTGAATCGAGCGCAAGTGAAAACTTGGACGGGCGACGCTGCCAACTCATCAAAGCGTCCACCCTCGGGAGACAGTGGCCAGTCCGACGGGTCTTTGACATGAACAGCGCTCGAGCGGATCGACTCAGTGTGCTCTACATTGCCGGGGCTGGACGTAGCGGCTCGACGATCTTGGAGAGGATCCTCGGCAACGCTGCTGGTTTCGTTTCCGTCGGGGAAGTCCGCTTCTTCTGGGAGTACATGGCTGCCGGGGACCGGCTCTGTGGCTGCGGAGAACGTCTCGGCGAGTGCCGGTTCTGGAGAGGCGTCAACCAAGCCCTTGGGCTGACCGGAGCCATGATCGGAGATCTCGCCCGCGTCGCCCGATCACTGGATCGCACACGGAACGCCCCTTTCCTGGCGACAGGAATCCCCGCCTCCAGGCAATTCCCTCGCGGTTTCATCGAATCGACCAGGCGTCTGTACCAGGCGATTGGCGATGTGGCCGGGGTCCCGCTCATCGTTGACTCGTCGAAAGTCCCTTCCCACTTGCACTTACTGCTTCGAATCCAAGCTTCAGAAGTTCGCGTTCTGCATCTGGTGCGGGATCCTCGGGCTTATGTCTACTCGGAGACCCGCCGACGCAAGTTCGCTCCGCGAGTCGGCGGCCTTTCGGAAGTGATGCGAAGACGCCCGACAGGGCCTGCCGCCATGACCTGGGTCGCGGAGAACACCCTCTGTCGACACTGGGGCCGCAAGGCGGCCGCATACTCGCTGATAAAGTACGAATCGTTCGCGGCCGACCCCGACGGGGCGCTCGAGCGAGCCTTTCGGAATGTCGGTTTGCCCCGTGGGGACTGGCAACCGCTCGGCGGATCTCGTTTCGTGGTGCAGCCTACCCACAGCGTCGGCGGCAACCCCTTACGATTCGACAGGGGACCGATCACGGTCGCCGAGGATAAGGCATGGATGACCGAGATGCCGAAGACTACCCGAGGAATGCTGGGGCTTGCGTTGTGGCCGTGGCTGTCCCACTACGGCTACGGCAGGTAGCCTTGCCCAGGCTCAGGCGGGGTCAACAAGGGGTTCGCAGGTGGATCGACCCCCGCTGACGCCAGGACCTGGGCGTCCTCCGAGGGCAACCGTCCTCGGCGTTCGAATCGATGCCCTCCGCTCAGGCGAGCTGACAGATGCTGTATCGCGGCTTGTGCGTGAACACGCTCATGTGCTGGTCCTGAACGTCAATGTCCATGGCTTGAACCTTGCCTATGAGAATCCCTGGCTGCGCGACTTCTTCAACAGGGCGGAATGGGTGTTCCCGGATGGCGAAGGAGTCGTCCTTGCCGCCAGGTTTCTCGGCCAGCGGCTGCCCGCGCGGATCACCTTTGCGGATTGGATATGGGACTTGGCCGAACGGGCCGAGCGCGAACGGTACTCCCTCTACTTCCTTGGAGCCAAGCCGCAGGTAGCGGAGGCAGCTGCCCAGAGGTTGCGAGACCTGTTCCCGCAGCTCGACATCTTCGGGATCCGCGACGGGTACTTCGACAAACGTCGTTCGAGTGACGGGAACCGGCAGGTCGTGGAGGAGATCAATCGCCTCCGGCCGGACATCCTTCTGGTCGGGCTCGGCATGCCCTTGCAGGAGAAGTGGTTGATGGATAACTGGAGCGACCTGGATGTGAAAGTTGCTCTGGCGGTCGGGGGAATGTTCGATTTTGTCTCCGGACGTCTTCGGCGGGCCCCGAAATGGATGCAGCGGGCGGGGTTGGAATGGCTCGCTCGTCTGATCATCGAGCCGAGGCGACTCTGGAGGAGATATGTCATTGGAAACCCGAAGTTCGCGTTCCGTCTCCTTCGAGAGAGGCTGATGTTGTCCCCCGACCGCAGTGCCGACCCGAAATCAGAGGTGGGCGATGTGGGGAATCCTCGACTTTAGCCAGGGCGACACGCTGTAGCCAGGGCCCGACTAGAGGCCGGCGATGCCGCGCAAATCGGTGCGCGGGCCCGGATTTGGTGACCGGAGCAAGGCCTTGGCAACGCTGCGATATTCGCACTGCAGGTAGAATCCTCGTGGGTGCATCGCCCTCCGTTTGTCTTTGCGCGTTCATGAGCGAGCCTTTCTCCGATAGGGCCGGCTGAATGTCTAGGCGCATCCAACCCCTTTCCCTGCTTCTGGTCGGGCTCGACCTGGTGATCGTGCCGCTGGGGCTGTTGATCGCCGCCCAGATGCGCTCCATCCTTCCCTTCGGACGCGCCGGAGCGTTGGCGGCGGAGGCCGTTCAGACTCCGTGGGGAGTGGTCGCCCTGGCCATCGTCTGCTGGATGGCCGCCCTCTCGCTCAACGGCGTCTACAACCCACAACTCGTCCTGCGTTGGTACAACGAGGCCGGTCGCGTCATCTACAGCGCCGGCCTGGCCACGCTGGTTATGGCCGGTCTCCTCTACCTGGGCTACCGGGAGTTGTCGCGGCTGCAGTTCGTTTACTTCCTGATCACAACCGTCGTCCTGCTGCTTTCGGTGCGAGGCCTGCTGCGCCTCTACTACCGGATGATCGGACGGGCCCGGCCCGGCTGGAGGCTCCGCCTGCTGGTCGTGGGCGCCGGCCCGCTCGGACAGCGCGTTACCCAGATCATCCGCGACCACAGCCGATGGGGTTTCAGCCTCGTCGGGTACCTGGACGATGCTCCGACATTGAAGAACGCCGAGATTGATGGTTTGCGCGTCCTGGGGTCGATCAGCGACATCGGCCGCGTGGTCGAGGAGAAAGGCGTTGATGAAGTGTGGGTGGCCCTTCCGCCGCGTGCCTACGACCGACTGGTTTCGCTCGTCGCCGACTTGGAGCGGCGGCCCGTTCGCATCAAGGTCGTCCCCGATTACTTCTCCCTGGCGCTGGTCCAGGCGAAGCCGGAGGTCATCGGGGGCATGCCGGTGATCGGTCTGCGGGATCCCGTAATCGAGGGCTGGCCGCGGACGGTGAAGCGGCTCTTCGACCTCGTTGCGGGGACGTTCCTGACAGCGGTGGCCGCTCCCGTGCTCGGCCTTGTCTCGCTGCTGATCCGACTCGAAGGTCCCGGCCCGGTGGTGATCCGCCAACAGAGGGTCGGCGAGAACGGTCGCTTGTTCGACATGCTCAAGTTCCGCACGATGGTTCCCGGCGCCGAGACGAGGGCTCAAAATGGGATCACGTCTCAGGAGGGCGGATCGCCCGTCCACAAACACAGGGACGACCCCCGCGTGACGAGGGTCGGCCGCTTCCTACGCCGGTTCAGCCTGGATGAGCTCCCTCAACTCATCAACGTGCTGAGGGGCGACATGAGCCTGGTCGGCCCGCGGCCAGAGATGCCATGGCTGGTGGACCGCTACGAACCTTGGCAGCGCAAACGGTTCGCCGTGCCGCAGGGGCTCACCGGGTGGTGGCAGATTAACGGCCGAAGCGACAAGCCGATGCACCTGAACACAGAGGATGACCTGTACTACGTCTACAATTACTCCCTATGGCTCGACATCCTGATTCTCCTGCGCACCCCACTTGTGGTACTCCTGGGCAGGGGGGCTTTCTGAGGGCCGCGTCCGTTTGAAAAGCTTATCTGCCATTGTCCATCTGGACCGATGCGCGAGAGGCTGATTTCCTTGCGTTGCCCCACGTCCGAAGTGCTCGGGTTCGCTACTCTTACACCCCACGGCCCTTACATGGCAGGAGGCCGCTCTAATGCCCGTTGAGCTTGGCGCAAGCTCAACGGCCGCCGGTAAGGCGAACAGCCGGAGCGCCGAGCTCTTCGTGATCATCATCGCGATGGTCTTCTTCCTGGGAGCATTCCTCAGGATCAATCGCTACTTGCAGAACCGGTCTCTGTATATCGACGAGGCAATGTTCGCCCTCAACATCCTCGAGAGGACTCCAGTTCAGCTTGTTGGACCGCTGAGCTATGACCAGACGTCTCCCGTTGGGTTTACCCTGTTGGTTAAACTCCTCACGATGGCCTTTGGCGTCTCGGAACCGGTCCTCAGACTAGTCCCATTACTCGCGGGGCTGGCTTCCCTGCCGCTGTTCTATATACTCGCCAAGACGTGGCTGCCCAAGTGGGCTTCGCTCCTGGCTGTCGTCCTCTTCGCCGTTTCCGACGAACTCGGCAACTACGCAGCATGGTTCGATAAATACTCGTCGGATGTCACTCTCACCATAATCATCCTTCTTGTTGGCCTTTGGTTCTACGACTCAAGGCGACGGACGCGGTATCTGGTATTCGGCATCGTTGGTGTGGTCGCGGTCTGGTTCTCCTACCCTGTATCGATTGTGCTAGCGGGGATTGGCCTCCCCCTTTTTTTCCTCGCCTTAGGACGCAATTCGCGTAAGGAAGCTCTCCTCGTGGCGGTGATGGCAGGGTGCTGGCTCGCGAGCGCCGCGGCCTTGTGGGCCGTGTCGGTCAGGGCGGTTCTTGAGTCGCCTTCGCGGGGCGCCTTCTGGGCGAGTTCTGGGGGATTCCTTGTATTCCCGCCCCTGACGGTCGCCCAGGTCGAGAAAGACATTAGGATCCTAGTTCGCCCTTTCGAAGAACCGCTGGGCTTCGCCTTTTATGGCGGCGTGGTTCTGCTCTATGGCCTCGGGGCTATCGATGCGGTCCGGACGGGAGGAACTAGACTATTCCTTGTGACACCTTTCCTTATCACGATCGCCCTTTCTGCGTTGCGCCTGTACCCCCTTTACGTAAGACTCATCCTGTTTCTGGTGCCGCTCCTGCTTCTGACTGTGGTGATGGGCATCGTTCGGTTTTCGGAAGAATTGACGAGCCGGACAGAGAAGATTCTCGCGTTCGGATTCCTCGCGCTGACCCTGTACCAACCTTTCCGGATCGGTTTGGCCCGCGGCCTCCATCCCCGTGAATCCGAGGAGATACGCCCTCTGATCATTCGACAGATCGAGAGCTATAGGCCAGGCGATGTCCTAGCTCTGTATTACGGGGCGCAGCCTGCGTATCGGTATTATGCCTACCACCTGGGAGTCAACCAGGGGATCCCGGTCGATATTAACAACCACCGCGGTGCCCCCGAACGATACTGCGAGGACGTCAAACCGTTAGTAGCCCACCCAAGAGTGTGGGTTCTCTTTTCCCACAGCCATGGCGCCGAGGAGAAGATCATCGTCGACTGCCTCGACCGACTCGGAGAGCAGCAGAGCAAGCTCCAGGAAACCGGTGCCTCTCTCTACCTGTACGACCTTCGCGCCGTGTCCGATGGCTCCGCCCCCGGTGATTAGCTGTTACGGTTTGTCCCCGCCCAGCCTACTCGCGTGAAGCCCCGGGCCTCCATCATCGTCCCGTGCTACAACGAGGCTGCCACCATCGGCTGGCTGCTCGACGCCGTGGCGCGGCAGGACGCCGGCGCGCCCAGCCTGGAGGTTCTGGTGGCCGACGGCATGTCCGAAGACTCCACACGCAAGGTCGTCCGGCAGTTTGCAGAGGGACAACCCCATCTGGCGATTCGCATCGTCGACAACGTGGCCAGGAACATCCCGGCGGGGTTGAACCGCGCCATCGAGGCTGCCAGAGGGGAAGTTCTCATCCGGCTCGACGCGCACTCGATCCCAGCCGAGGATTACGTTCGGCGGTGTCTGGAGGCGCTGGCGGCCACGGGCGCTGCCAACGTCGGGGGAGTCTGGGATATCCGCCCTCAAGGGGCGGGTCGGACCGCCCAATCGATCGCTCGGGCTGCGTCCCATCCGCTGGGCGCCGGCGATGCGCGCTACCGCATTCGGGGGAACGCAGGACCGGTCGACACCGTGCCCTTCGGCGCCTTCCGGCGCGAGTGGGTCCAGCGCGTCGGGCCCTTCGACGAAAGCCTCTTTTCGAATGAGGACTACGAGTTCAACTACCGGATTCGTCAGGCCGGAGGAAAGATCTGGTTCGACCCTTCGATTCGTTCGACGTATTTCGCCCGCGGCACGCTCGCCGATCTTTGGAGGCAATACGCCCGCTACGGCTACTGGAAAGCCCGCATGCTCATCCGGCATCCCGGTTCGCTGCGGTGGAGGCAGGCCCTACCTGCCTTGTTCGTCGCCACAACGGTCGTTGGGCTGGCTGCGGTTCTGTGGTGGCCGCCGGCGCGAGTGTTGCTCGGGATACAATGGTCCGTCTATCTATTGATTCTGATCGCGGCCGCAGTTGTGGAGGCCGCTCGCCGGAGAGCGATCTTCTGGATAGCCGGGCTTCCTGCCTCCTGGGGGACGATGCACATCGCCTGGGGCGCGGCATTCTGGTGGGGGCTTCTCGAGGGCCTGGGTGGGCGAAACCGAACGTGACATCCCCCTGACACGGCGTTCGTGGCGACTGCGGTCCGGTGAACGTCGGTGGCTTCTTCTCGCCGGCGATGTCCTGGCCGCCGTAGCCGCGACGTATCTGGCGTTACAACTCTGGTCTCGGCTGGATTACCTCGGGAATGAAAGCCTGATCACCTTCGTACGGCTGCGTTCGCCCTGGTTCCCCTTTCTGCCTTTCTTGTGGTTGCTGTTGCTGGTGGAGCTCTACGACGTCCACCGAGCTGCCTCCTGGCGATACACCGTCCGCGGGTTGCTGCTGGCGGCCGCCGCCGGGGCGGTCATCTATCTCCTGGTGTATTTCACCTCGGGGCAGGGATCGCTCCCTCGGCGAGGGGTGCTCTACTTCCTGGCCTTGGCCACGCTGCTGACCCTGCTGTGGAGACTGTTCTACGTGCAGGTCTTCACGGCGCCGGCGATGATGAGGCGGGTGGCAATCGTTGGGGCCGGCGAGAGCGGCCAGGAGCTGCTGCGCGTGATCCAGGCCCTGCAACCTCCGCCGTTCCACGTGGTCGGGCTTTTCGACGACGACCCGGTCAAGCAGGGGAAGGAGGTGCTGGGCGTACGGGTGCTGGGAGAGAGTGGCCAGCTCCTGGCCGTCGTCGACCAGTTCGCCGTGACCGATATCATCGTCGCCATCCTCGGGCCGATGAATGGGGCCATGTTTCAGGTACTGCTCGATGCCCAACAGGCCGGCGTCGAAATCACCCGAATGCCCGTCGCCTACGAGGAGCTGATCGGGCGCGTACCGATCCACTACCTCGAGTCGGATTGGATGCTGAGATCGTTTGTCGACGAGGTCCGGGCCAGTGGGATCTATCTCATCGGCAAGCGGATCGTCGACGTCGTCGCTGGCGTGGTCGGGGTGGTCGTGTTCCTCCTGAGCCTGCCGTGGGTGGCGCTGGCGATTGTGATCGAGAGTGGTCGGCCGGTGTTCTATCGACAGACGCGGTTGGGGCTGGGCGGCCATCCTTACCGCATCCTCAAATATCGAACGATGACCCAAGACGCCGAATCGGACGGCCAGGCGCATTGGGCGCAGCACCGCGATCCGCGCATGACACGCGTTGGAACCCTCCTGCGACGGGTACATCTCGACGAGTTCCCGCAATTCTGGAACGTGCTGCGAGGGGAGATGAGCTTGATCGGCCCTCGGCCGGAACGCCCCGAGCTCGTGGCCGACCTGGAGAAGGCCATTCCGTTCTACCGCGCCCGCTTGTTGGTCAAACCCGGGCTGTCGGGGTGGGCCCAGGTCAATTTCGGCAAGGGCGCCTCGCTCGCAGGCTCGGCCGAAAAGCTCGAGTACGATCTGTACTACATCAAGCACCGCAGCCTGTGGCTCGATCTGTGGATCGTCCTGCGCACGCTGGGCGCGGTCTTCCGGTTCCGGGGAGTCTAGTGTCCCGTTCCGGAGGTATGCGGACCTATTGCATCCGGCATCCTTCACCCCCCGGCCATCCCATCCACCGAGCTACTGGATCGACGTCATTTCTATTCCTTGATACGGCGCAGCAACAGCTGGCCCACCCTGTCGAAAGACCGTGGCAATTTGAATGCGACCTTCCGGAACGGGACACAAGGTGATGCGACGGGTTCTGGTGACCGGCGGGGCCGGTTTCATCGGCTCGCACCTGGTCCGGGCGCTCGTCGAGCGCGGTGATGAAGTGCGCATCCTGGACGACCTCTCCGGCGGCTCGCGACAAAACCTGGAAGGGATCCCGGTCTCCTTGATCATCGCCAATCTAGAGGACGCCGAGCAAGTCCGCGCCGCAAGCCGAGGCGTGGATGTGACCTTCCATCTCGGCGCCATGATCTCGGTGCCGCAATCGCTGGAAGACCCCGCCAGCTGCTACCGCTCCAACGTCCTCGGTTCACTCCATGTCCTCGAAGCGGCCCGCCGCGAAGGGGTCGGTCGCGTCGTGCTGGGATCGTCGTGTGCCGTCTACGGCGACCGGGCCGCGGTCGCCAGCGAAGACGCCGCAGGCGATCCGCGATCCCCCTACGCCGCATCCAAGCTGGCGATGGAGGACTTGGCCCGCCTGTACGCCGGTACGTTCGATTTCGAGACGGTCTGCTTACGCTACTTCAACGTCTACGGGCCGCGGCAGAGCCCTCATTCCCCGTACGCAGCCGTCATCCCGCTCTTCGTTCAGGCCATGTTGGAAAACCGTCCGGCAACGATCTATGGCGACGGAACACAGTCGCGCGACTTCGTGTTCGTCGAAGACATCGTGCGTGCCAACCTGCTGGCGGCCGAAGCGCAAGCCGCCTCCGGCGGCGTCTTCAACATCGGCCGTGGCGAGGCGGTGACGATCCTCGAGCTGCTCCGCCAGCTCCGCCGTTTCTTCCCGCAAGCACCTGAGCCGGTGTTCGCAGCTCCTCGCCCGGGAGACATTCGGCTCTCCGCAGGGGAGATCCGCCGTGCAGCGGAAGCGTTGGGGTACCGCCCGGCCTGGCCCTTGCATCGAGGCCTGGAGGCGACGGTACAATGGATGCGAGGCCAATCCGCCCTGTGAGCCTATGAGGCAGCCCTTTCAGATCCGGAACCGTTTCTTGTTGCTGGCCGACCTCGTCCTGATTGTGACGGCGGTGCTGGCGAGTTTCGCCTTGCGCCTGGACATCGGCCCGACCTTCGTCTCCTATCTGCCGCGGATCTGGCTGATGGTGGGCATCGCGCTGCTCGTCAAGCCGACGACGTACTACCTGTTCGGCCTCTATCGGCGCTATTGGGTTTACGCCAGCGTCCGCGAGATCCAATTGATCGGCCTGGCGACGGTCACGGCGTCGATCCTGGTGGCGCTCTTCGTCATCCTGCTCGTGCCGCTTACCGGCGAGGGCAGCTTCCCTCGTTCCGTGCTGGGAATCGACTGGCTGCTTTCGCTCTTGCTGGTCGGCGGCCTGCGTTTCTCCGTTCGGATCATCGCCGAAGTCGCTCAGCGGTCCGGCCAGGAGATCCGGCCCGGCGGGGTGCGAAAGGTCGTGGTGGTCGGCGCCGGCGACGCCGGGACCTTGATGGTGCGTGAGATGCAGCGCAACAAACAACTGCTGCTGCAACCGCTGGCCTTCGTTGATGATGACCCTGAGAAGCTGAAGAAGGACATTTACGGGGTGCGCGTCGCCGGCCAGCTGGACCAGTTGGCGTCGGTCATCGAGCGCAGCCGCGCCGACCTGGTCATCATTGCCATCCCGACCGCGGCCGGCGCGGTGGTCCGCCGCGTCGCCGAAACCTGCCGGCGACTCAGCATCCCGTTTCGCACCATGCCGGGGATCTACGAGCTCCTGGGAGGCAAGGTCAGCGTCAGCCGCCTGCGGGACGTCGAGATCAGTGACTTGCTGCGCCGTGAACCGGCGGCCATCGACGATGAGGCGGTGGGTCGCAGCCTGGCGGGCAAACGCATCCTGGTCACCGGCGCCGGCGGATCGATCGGGTTGGAGCTGTGCCGCCAGATCACCCGCTGGCGCCCGGCCGAGCTGGCCCTGCTCGGGCATGGCGAGAACAGCATCTTCGAAGCGCTGCTGGAGCTCGAAGAGAACTACGGCGACCTGCCGATGCATGCCGTCATCGCCGACATCCGCGACCAGCCGCGCATGCAGAGCATCTTCGACCGATTCCGGCCGGACGTCGTCTTCCATGCGGCCGCCCATAAGCACGTCCCCCTGATGGAAGTCAATGTCGAGGAGGCGGTCAGCAACAACGTTCTCGGAACGCAGACCGTCGTAAATGCCGCCCTGAGCTGCGGCACGGAACGGTTGGTCTTGATCTCCACCGACAAGGCCGTCCAGCCGTTCAACGTCATGGGGGCCACCAAGCGCATCGCCGAGCTCATCGTGCGCGACGCCGCGCAGCGGTCTGGGCGGGCCTTTGTTTCGGTCCGCTTCGGAAACGTGCTGGGGAGCCGGGGCAGCATCGTGCCGTTGTTCAAGCGGCAGATCGCCCATGGTGGGCCGATCACCATCACCCACCCCGACATGAAACGCTACTTCATGACGATTCCCGAGGCGGTCCACCTGGTCTTGCAGGCGGCCGGCATGGGAGAGGGGGCGGAGGTGTTCGTCTTTCGGATGGGCGAACAGGTGTCGGTGCTGGGGCTGGCGGAGGATTTGATCCGCCTCTCCGGCCTGGAGCCCAGGCGCGACATCGAGATCGTGTTCACCGGGATGCGCGCCGGCGAGAAACTGAGCGAGACCCTATGGGATGAGGGGATGCGTTACGAACCGACTTCGCATCCGGACATCGTGCGCCTCGACGACGAGATCCCGCTGCACGGCGAAAGTCTGGCGGCGACGATCGCCGAGTTGGGGCAGTTGGCGCGCGAGGGGGATGTAGGCGCTATCGTCGGACTGCTCGGCGAACGCGTGCCGGGCAACCTCCTTGGTCAGGCCCCGCCGCCGGACTTGAAAGCTGTGCTCTAAGAACCTTGCCCTTAGACGGGGGCAGACTCATCCGCTTCCGAGAACCCGATCGGTTTGCTCTCTCGACTGCGCGTTTGCGTAGGAGGGTAATGTAGGGGCACAGCGCCGCTGTGCCCCTACCGGGACCTACGAGGACGAACGCCTATTCGCGCGAACTCGCCCATCGACGGAGTAGGGGCCGGCTCATCATCCGGCCCCTCCTTCATCTCCCCCATCGTTCGCAGTGTCAGGCGAGTAACTTCCAGTCGATCATGGAGTCGGGCTTTCTGTTTCCGTCGGCGTCAGCGTATCGGTGACGGACGGTGTTGCGGATGGGGGGGTTGTCTCGGTCGATGTGAACGTGGCCGTCGGGAAGGGGGTGAACGTCTCCGTGGCTGTCGGGGGAGCGAAGGTGCTGGTGGCCGTCCGAGGCGTCTCGGTCTGGGTCGGGGTCTCGGTCGGGGCCAGCGTTACCTCCGCCGTGGGTGTGGGAGGTGTGATCGTGTCGGTCGGGGGCGGCGAAGGTGTGCCGATCGGAGGGGCATTGCGGATGGCGACGATCCCGGCGCAATAACATGGAATCGTGACAACGATCACCGAAGCGAGGACGATATAGAGCGTCTGATTCGAACGGCGCATGAAAGGCCTTGTTCTGCGGCGCGCATCATAGCAGGTTCGCCGGAGCCGGACAAGCATGCGGCCTTCGACGAAGCTGGCGTCCGGTAGGCTGAGCTACACTTGGAGACGTGAGCGCCATCGACACGGTGCGCCGTTCCATAAGCCTCGACCGGAGTGCCGCCGCCCGGCACAAGCCAGATTCATTCGCGTTTGCGCTGTGGGTGGCGGCCGTTCTGGTGGCGGCGATGGCGCTGCCCGCGGCGGATTGGACGGATCACCTGTGGATGATCCCGATGCTGTCCGTCGCCGGCCTTTTCCTCGGTCTGCTGTTGGTCGTCAGCCGCCTCTCCGGTCGCGCCGCCTTCGTCCTGGCGCTAGGTTATGGCCTGATCCTCGTGTTGTGGGAGATGACGGCCACGCTCGACCCGGGGATGGCCTGGCGCGATCGGGCCCTTAACATCTTGAGTCGTGCGGCCTCCTACGGCCTGCGCTTGCTCATCGGGGAGCCGGTGGACGATCCGCGACTGTTTCTGCTGTTGACGTCGCTGCTGTTCTGGGGGATAGCCGTGTTCGGAACATGGTGGCTGTTCCGGAGGCGGGGATTGTGGCTGGCCGTTTTCCTTCCCGGCCTGGCGGTCTTCCTCAATGTTTACTTCTACCGATTCGGCGCAAGGCTAGAGTTCTACTTACCGATCTTCCTGCTCGCCATTCTGGCTTTGATTGCCCGGATGGAGCCTACCGGTCGGCGGCAGGACTGGGAACGATTGCACGCCCAGACTTCGCCGGACGTCGCCTCCCGGATGACTCGGGCCGGGATTGCCGCGGCTGTCCTCCTCGTCGGGCTGGCCTGGCTGGTCACCCATCCGCCAGATCTGCAGATTCCGTCGGGATCCACACTCTCCCCCTCTCTCGACAAGTTCTTTTCAGATGCTTTCGCCGCTCTGCGTTCCCCGGTCAGCGTCCGGGGCGAGATGTTCGGCCGGTCCCTGGCCCTGGGGGCAGGCCGCGACCCCGGCAGCGGTGACGTCTTCCACGCAGCGGCGGATGGAACGTTGCCCGAGGGCGCGCGGCCCTATTGGCGTGGCCGATCCTTCGATACGTATGAAGACGGACAATGGAGCACGACGGCCGGGGAGACCGCGACCTACCTGCCGGAGCAGGGCGAGGTGATCGAGGTCTCCAACCTGGGACGAGTGCTCATCGATTTCACCATCTCGCCGGTTCTTCCGTCGATGAACCTCCTCTACCTCCCGGCGGAATGGTCGCGGATGGATCGGGCGGCTGACATTCGACAGGTCGAGCAAGGCGGGGAAGTGGTCGACTTGCTGGAAGCCGTTTCGGCCGAAGGCCTCGTGCCGGGGGACAGCTACCGAGTCCGATCGCGGATCGCAGCTCCGACGGCGGAAGAACTCCGGGCGGCGGGAACCGACTACCCGGACTGGGTGCGGCAGGTCGACCTGCAGCTTCCGGCAGGCTTCCCCGCCGCCGTCGAAGATCTGGCGCTCGCTATCACAGCGGATGCCTCGACGCCCTACGACAAGGCACAGGCGATCACGGACTGGCTGCGCTCGAACATGCGCTATCAGCGCGAGATCGACGCGCCGCCCGCCGGCGCGGAACCGATCGCATGGTTCCTATTCGACTCGCGCGCCGGGTTTTGTGATTACTACGCAAGCAGCGAGGTCCTGATGCTCAGGGCCGTCGGCGTTCCGGCACGTTTGGCCGCCGGCTTCGCCGCGGGTGCGTATGATGCGGATGCCAACGAGTACTCGGTCGCGCTATCGGACGGCCACTCCTGGCCGGAGGTCTACTTTCCTCGTTACGGCTGGGTCGAGTTCGAACCGACCGCTTCCCAGCCGGCCTTGGCGCGGTCTTCGGCCGTAGTGGCCGCCGCCAATCCGGGAACGGGGGAGCAGGATACACTCCAGCGCGGCCCCCAGGCCGGAGCGCCGGCCGGCGGGGATGCCTGGGATTTCTCACTCCGGACCGAGGCGGGGGATCTCGAAAACCAGCCGAGCGCATCAGAGCCCATGCGGTTCTGGTACGCGCTGCTGTTGACCGGCGCCACGGCGGCTCTTCTTACGGTTGCGACCGTGCGGCGGGTCGTCGCGGGCGTCGTTCTGACGGCCACGCGCGTGATCGGCCTGAAGGCTCCTTCGCTGATTCGCGGGTGGGCCACGCCTCCGGGAACCGAAGCGACCGTCGCTTTTCGCCGGCTCGCGCCCTGGCCGAGCAGGCTCGGGAGTCCTCCCCGTGTCGACGCGACTCCTCATGAACGCGGGGAGGCGATCGCCGGGGCACTGCCGGAAGAGCGGGAGAACATCGAAACGATCATCGTCACCTACAATTTGGAGAGATATGGTGGGCGAGTCCCGGAACCGGGGCGGGCCTCTCGCGCCTGGAGAGCTCTCCGGCCTCACCTGTATCGCGCCCGCCTGCGCAAGCTGCTGTCCGCGTTGGCCCTCCCGCGGGCCTGGTAGCTGAGATCCGTGGCCGGTTGGACCTCGAGGCTCGGCGGGGACCTGGTGCTCGCCCGCCCGGTTCCAGCATGCCGACCTTGTACAGTTCGGCGCGCCGCTGCTGCGCGAGCTGTGTTCTTTCAGCGTCGACTTCCACAAAACGCACCGGTTGGACCGGCGGGAGCTGTAGCGTGCAGCGCGCCGGACCCCCACCCCGCCCTGCCCCTTAAGGGAGAGGGAGCGCGCGTTCCCTACCCTGTTAGGGGGAGGGGAGGGTGGGGATGAGCCTGCGGACACCAATCGCGAGCGGCGCGTATAATCCTTAACCGCGGTAAGGCGCCCTCCAGAGCCCTAGATGGCAGAACCGACGGTACGCCTCAACCCCAGCGAACACCTCGCCCGCCTCAGCCTCTTGGCGGAGAACCTGCGCGGTCAGCTGGCGGACTATCGGTCGCGGCTTGGCCCCTCTCAGCCGGAATTCCCGAAGGGAGTCCTGGATGGGCTGCGACAGCTTGGCGGGACCCTGCAGTCACTGAGGGCGACGGTCGAGGAGGGAGAGCACGAACGTTCCAACCTTGCGGCCTTGGCCGATGTCGGCCGTGTCGTCAACTCCTCGCTCGATCGGGACACCGTGCTGGACGAAGTCATCGACACCCTGATCCGAATCACAGGTGCCGAGCGAGCCTTCCTCATGCTGGGGAAACCGGGCGAGCTGCGGGTGGAGGTCGCCCGCAATTGGGAGCGGTCAGCGATTTCCCGTGACGAAGAGGCCTTCAGCCGCACGGTAGTCGATCGGGTGGCTCTCATCGGCGAGCCTGTGCTCACGACCAATGCCCAGGCGGACGAACGTTTCGCCGGGAAAGAGAGCATCGTCGCACATAACTTGCGGTCGATCCTGTGCGTTCCGATGAAAATCAAAGGCGAGCTGGTCGGCGTCATCTATGCCGACAACCGTGTCAAGGAAGGCTTGTTCTCCGACAAAGACCGCGACCTTCTGGCGGCCTTTGCCGATCAGGCGGCGGTGGCGCTCGAGAACGCCCGCCTGTTTGGCGTCGTCGAGAGCACGTTGCAGGAAGTGACCAAGTTGAAGATCCGCCTGGATGACGTCTTCGCCTCGATCGCCAGCGGAGTCATCACCTCGGACGTCGAAGACAATATCGAATTGTGCAACAAGGCCGCCGAGACCATCCTGGCTCGCGCCGCGAAAGGCTTGGAGGGTTCACCCCTCGACTCGCTGCTGTCCCTGCTCGCTCCCGATCTCCCACCGCGCATCGCCGAGGTCCGTCACTTGGAGAAGCCCCTGGTCGGCTACGAGGTCCATACCGACATCGAGGGCCGCGGGCGAGTGAATCTGACCCTGAGCGCGACGCCGCTGCGAACCTCGGCCGAGCAAATTCAGGGTGTGACACTGGTCCTGGACGACCTGACCGAGAAGCGAAAACTGGAGGCCACCCGCCGGCTGTTCGAGCGGATGGTCAGCCCGGCGGTCATCGAACAAATTGATCTAGATGGGGTTCAGCCCGAAGGCCGGGTGGAAGAGATCACGACCCTTTTCGCGGATTTGCAGGGGTTCACCGCGCTGGGCGAAACCGTCGGTCCCGAGAAGCTGGTGAAGGTCCTCAATAAATATCTGGCCTCGGCCGCCGAAGCCATCCTGAAGGAGGAGGGAACGATCGACAAGTTCCTGGGCGATGCCATCATGGCCTGGTTCAACGCGCCGATGCCTCAGCCCGACCATCGGCTGCGCGCGGCGCGGGCCGCTCTCGGGATTCGGCGCGCCGCCGTAGCTTTGCGCGAAGAGATGGAGGAGGCCTTCCGACTTTCGTGGCGGGTCGGTATTCACACCGGGCCGGCGCTCTTGGGGTTGGTGGGGCCAGAGTCGAGGGTCGAGTACACCGCTATCGGCGATAGCGTCAACACGGCCAAGCGGTTGCAGGAAAACGCCGCTGTCGGCCAGATCCTGCTGAGTCGGGAGGCGGCCACGCCGATCCTCGATGAGCTCGAAGCCGAGGAAGTCGCACCGGTGCAGGTCCAGGGGAAAAAAGCTCCGCTGGCGGTGTGGGAGCTCAAGGGGCTGCGAACTTCCCGGAAGCTTTAAGCTTCCGGGAAGCTTGGCGAAGTCTCCCCGAGAAGCTCATCGCCGTAGGCGAAGACCGCCGGCCCACCGCCGGTGTGCCAGAAGAGCACTCGCTCGTCGGGCGAGATCCGCCCTGTCCGGATCAGGTCCATCATCCCCCCGGCTGCTTTGGCCGTGTAGACCGGGTCGAGCAACAACCCTTCCAAGCGGGCAAACGTGCGAGTCGCATCGATCTCCCGATGGCCAAGGACGGCGTAACCTTGGCCAAGGTAGTCGTCGACGACTTCCATCTGAGACGGGTCGAAGTCGGGGTCGATCTCGAGTAGGCCGGCCGTCTGGCGCGCCAGGCCGGCGACCGCCTCGCGCAGCGCCGCCGCCGGCCGGTCCACGCTGATGCCGGTGATCCGGCCGCCGAAACCGAAGAGCCGGGCGCCGACGACCATCCCACTTTGCGTCCCAGCAGACGAGGAGGCGAAGACGATGCGATCGAAGATCGTGCCTTGCTCCGCCAATTCGGCCATTGCCCGGACATACCCGAGGGCCCCCAGCGGACTGGAGGCACCGTAGACGATCTTGTACGGTCGACGCCCGGCGGCCCACAGCTCCTGGAAAACATCCTCGAGGACCTCGTCCGGGTCGCGTGAGCCGGCCCAACGCACCTCCGCACCACACAGCAGGTCGAGCAACAGGTTGCCAGTTGGACGCGAGGGGGCCTCTCCCCGCAGGACCAGCACGCACTCGAAGCCGACGTGAGCCGCGGCGGCGGCCGTCTGGCGGCACTGATTCGATTGCACGGCACCGGTGGTGATCAAAGTCCGAGCGCCGTCGGCCTGCGCCTGTGCCAGCAGATACTCCAGTTTGCGCACCTTGTTGCCGCCGAAGGCAAGCCCAGTCTGATCGTCCCGCTTGACCCACAGCGGCTGGCCTCCCAGGTGCCCCCCGAGGCGCGGCATGGCCTCGATCGGGGTGGGGAGGTGGGCGAAACGCAGTCGTGGGATTCGATCGAGAGACATTCGGTCCGCTCCAGGTTGGCCCGATGCCGGTTGAGGACGGCACTCGTGTCCGGGCCGGTTGGACTTCCTCGTGCCGAAGCTATCTTAACCTAGCATGCCTAAGGCCGACCTGGCTCGCTCGGATCGCCCTGCCGCCCCGGATTCGTGAACGCAGGAGGTGGAGGCTCCAGCCCTACTGGACAACCTCACCCTCAGCGAAGTGTTCGGCGCGACGTTATCGTTGGCTTTGTCACAACCTTGCAGCCACGCATCCACCTCAGCGCGACCTGGGCGCTGGTACAATCGCTACGACAGATGTCTTGTCGAGAACCTGGTTCTCATCATCGGCCGGGTTTGGCTTAGACTATCCGGTGCCCGGCGAGATGGCTCACTTCGGTAGTCGATGACGTCTATGGGCCGAGAGCTGCTTGCCCGCTTGATCCTGCTAATCCTTTCCATGATGGCCCGCTGCTCACCTCGAGCAGAGGTCCCACTCGCGGCTAGCTCCACGTCACAGGCAACCACAAGGGTCGCAGGCGGCGTTGGACTCCCAACGGCGTGGATCGCGACATCGCCTCCCGCCCCGCCGCTTCCGGCCACGCCCATCCCGTCGACTGCCACTCCGAGCGCAACTCCCACGAACATACCTCCGCGCCCGACCGAAGGACCGGCGCCCGTCTCGCTAAGCGATATCTACATGGTCGACGCCACAAGCGGATGGGGCATCGGCGAAATCGGCGGACGGGGAGCCCGCGTCGTGTACACCCACGATGGCGGGTTCACCTGGGAGGACATTTCCCCGGCACCGTTGGATCCCCTTCCAGCCGGTGAGGAGTACGGCGCGGTCGGTTTCTTTTCGAACGAAAGCGCGGCTTGGGTTCTCTTCTACCGTTTTCGCCCCGAGACCACGGGTCCGCTGGACTTGGAACAAGCTCCGGTTTGGCACACGGAGGATGGCGGAAAGACCTGGGAGCCGCTCGGAGCTTTGCTCGGCGTCCATCCCATCGAGCGACCTTGGACGCCGGTCTTCGCCTTCGACTCCCAAGGCCAAACCGGCCTGGGATTCGTGCGGGACGGAAGCGGGGCGCAAGGCGTGCTGCTGCGAAGCGGGGACGGTGGAAAGACATGGGAGGAGGTAACCCCGGGTGGAGGGGCGGATCGCGCCTATATCGAGAGTTGCCTGATTTCCGGCATGCAGATGGACCTGACCGATGGGGGCTCGGGATGGATATCGCTGGGAACAGATGGAAACGCCTGCTATCTCCCCGAGGGAGCGAACGAATTCGTCGGCATCTTGACCACCTCGGATGGAGGCATGAATTGGGGTGTCAAGGCTCTTCCTCCGCCTCCGAGCGATCCTGGGATCTTCGCCGATGAAGGCCACGAGTGTTTCACGCAATCGCCGACGTTGTTCAGCCCTCGGGAAGGGGCGCTGGTTGTCGAGTGCCTTGGTCCGCGCAGCGAGTATTATGCCAGAACCAATTTCGTCTATCGGACGACGAATGGCGGAACGTCCTGGACGATAAGCAGCTACCCCGGAGGAGTCCTGACATTCTCGGACCGCACTCACGCGTGGTCGATCGGGAAGTGTTGCGGGCTTGCCAACATGATGGACATTGACGCCAGCGTTGACGGAGGCCGGACGTGGAAGCTGATCGCCTCCGAGGAATGGGTCTCCAGCCTGGGGGGCGCGGAGGCGGGAATCAGTTTCGTTTCAAAGAATCTTGGCTGGGTGACCGTGGGCATTGCAAACGGGCAAGCGTTGATGAGGACGGTCGATGGGGGGACGACATGGGAGGAGTTGCAGCCGGTGACCGCCCTGACGACCGGGGCTGTGTCTTGCCCGGCCCCGTGCACGACCACGCCGTCCCCCTTGCCTCTTGCGAGCAGGACGCCAACGTCCGCCCCTGGTGCCATCCCGCACCTGGTATCAGGCCAGGACTTCCAGATCACAGGCATTCACATGATTGACAAAGCCCAGGGATGGGCGATCGGATTGACCCCGCGCCGGCGCTTGCCCTCGTCCGGGCCACGCGGGCAGTTTCAGCCTCAACAACCCCACGTCCTCTACACTCGCGACGGTGGCAACATGTGGCAGGACGTCACCCCTCCCGAGTTGTCGCCGGCGCAGGATCTCCTGGCGTTTGGCGAATTCCTCGATGCCGACAGGGCCTGGGTAATCTTCTATCCCACCTTCGGAGTGCCGGACCTTGCCAGGGTATGGAGGACCCAGGATGGCGGTCGATCCTGGCGACCCAGCGAGCCCTTACCATCACCCCGGGTTGACCTAGGAACCCTCGCGAACTTCCGCCCAGGGGCCATGGCCTTTGAGGACAGGGGCCAGCGAGGATGGCTGATGGTCGACCGATTGGAGGGCGGTGTCGTTGCGCTCTACCGCACCGACGATGGCGGCCAGTCTTGGAAGCTGCTTATCGATGGGGGCGTCGGCCGCGGCAATGACTTCTGCAATTGGACGGGTATGGCAATAGGCGGAGGGAAACTCGTTTGGCTCACCGTCTTCTGCTCGGGCGACATAGGCCCCGCCGCAAGGGTATACGTCACGCAAGACGGCGGCACCACGTGGGAGAGCCGTCGAGTTCCTGTTCCACAAGCCGGCGCGGCCACCGTGGATAAATGCCGAACCCATTCGCCCGCCTTGTTTTCGGAAGAGGAAGGCGCGTTGATCCTGACTTGCGGGAAATTCGAAGAGTCGAGCTCCTCCACGATTTCCAGATACCTATCCACCGACGACGGCGGCCGGACGTGGCGGACGAGGCTTTTTCCTGGGGGAGAATTGCAGTCCCTCAATCCATCGACAGCCTGGGCGATAGGAACCGCTTCCGGATACTATCCAGAATTGAGGCTTCCTGGGGAGCCGATTGACATCTACCAAAGCCTGGATGGCGGGTTGACGTGGGCGCCGCTCGGGCCCGTGTCCTGGTCCGGGCAGTTTAACTTCGTCACCGAAAGCTTGGGCTGGGCGGTGGCTCGTTCTGATGAGGAGTCTGCCCTCGTCCGGACAACCGACGGCGGCCGCAACTGGACCATCCTCGAGCCGAGGATTGGCCCTGAGAGTCCTCCCTGAAAAGCCCGGCGGCATCGGCTCTCGCCGACGTCCTCTGCGGGCCGAGCGTCGGTGAGCTGTCCTGGCACCCCGAACGATTGAGGACGTGGGCATGTCTGAGTGGTCGGTGGTCGGTGTCGTGCGAGCAGCAAACCGAATCGTCGATCGTCACGCCGCATTTCAGACTGCCCTGGCGCGGCGAGAGGGCCATCGTGGCCGTTTCGCACGTCGCCCACCTTTGGCGAAAAGCGACTCATGCGGCAGGGTCGAGCATCCGCCTCGTCCGTTCCTGTTGGCGTCGTCTCGTCCAGCCAAGGAGGCGGGGCAGCCCGGCGGTGTAGAGCCGGTAGGCGGCCGGCCGCGCAGTGAAGTCCCAGGAGCCGGCCAGCCGGACAAGGCGCGCGCCGAAGCCCTCTTTGAAACGGTAGACTCCCCACATCGGATCGGCCGGATCGGGCGACTCGGGAGCGCCCCACAAGTCATAGGCGTCGCAGCCGGAGTCGCGTGCCCACCGGATTGCAGCCCACTGCAATGCATGATTCGGCATCCGTTCGCGGGAGGCCGTGCGCGACATCCCGTAGAGATACCAGGCGCGACGGCCGTATCGGTAGACGATCAACCCGGCCACCGGCTCGCCTTCGACCCGGGCGATGAGAGGCTGGGCCAGACCGGCTTCCATGAACTCGCTCCATGCCCTGCGGTAGTAGCCGCGCGGCCGGATGACGAACCCATCGCGGACCGACGTCTCCGCGTACAGGTCATAGAGGCTGTCGAAGTCCTGCGCCGTCCCCGCACGGACTTCGACCCCGCGCTTGGCCGCCAGGCGAATGTTATAGCGGGTCTTGGGCTTCATCGCCGCCAGGAGCTGCTCCTCGCTGAGACGAAGGTCGAGCAGCATCGTGCTGCCGAACTGCACAGACTGAGTCGAGCGGAACCAGCCGCCGCCGGCGAGGTGTTTCAACACTTCCTCGGAGGTCTCGATATCGGGCTCGAGCTTGATCATTAGAGTCCGCGGCCGAGAGGCGAAGGCGGCCAGGTCCCTCAGCACGACTCCGGTCAGTGGCGTATCTGCCCAATCCAACACTGGGCCGCGCGGGCAGTAAGCGACGGAAGCGAAAGAAAGGCGCGAGCTGCTTGGCCAGCGCCTTCGAAGGACTTGGGCTGCGGCGCGCGGACGCCCGTCCTCTCCCGTCCAGGCCCACCTCTCGGGCGACCAGCCGTAGTGCCGCTTGAATTCCCCCCAATGGTAGGACTGGAGCAGGGGCGGTTGGGGCAACGAGTCCAGGATCCGTGACCATTCGTCCGCCGAGTCGATTCGCGTCAGGCGCAGGCCTGGGTCCACGCCGCCGTCATTCTGCATGACGAGGGCCGAAGAGGCGGTAGAGACGGTAGAGCGCCGGTCGTATCGGGAGTTCCCAGGCCCCTGGAGCCTGCACCCAGCGCCCGCCAAAACCGCGCTTGAATCGGTAGACGCCCCACAAACCGTCCGACCGCGATTCGAAGCCGGCCTCCAGCGCCTCGGCGGAAGCGTCGGGGATTCCCCACAGGTCGTACCATTCCGAACCGCGGCGTCGCGCCCATCGCATCGCTTCCCACTGGGCGAGATAGGTCGGCATCAGCTCGCGTTGCGCCGTCGTCGAGGCCCCGTAGAAGTACCACGCGCCCACGCCTCTGGCGAAGACCATCAGCGCCGCCAGCGGAGCTCCGTCTTTCTCGGCGATCAGCAGTTCGCACTCACCTCGCGGGTGGAGCAGCTCGAAGGCGTCGCGGTAGTAGCCGGGGGTATGCACCCCGAAGCCCTGGCGATCGCCGGTGGACCGGAGCAAGGCTGCGAATCCCTGAGGCTCGTCCCAGGGTCGCACCGTGACCCCGCGCCGCGCCGCCAGACCGATGTTGTAACGGGTCTTTTGGTTCATCCGCGCCAGGATCTCGTCTTCCGACCCGCGGAGGTCGACCAGCAGCGAGGTGCGAGGTTGAATCGATCGGGTGCTCGGGAGAAAGCCAAGGTTCGCCAGGCTGGAGGCTAGCGGATCGGCGATGTCCGGCTCAACCACCAGGGCGAAGGCCCCGCGGACGCGGCAGGCCTGGACCAGCTCGGGAAGCAGGCCCCGCCAGGCTCCCACCGGGCCCCGAGGGACGTAGCCGATGCGGACCCCGGGGAGGACTCGCCGGAACAAGATCTGGGCGCCTGCGCCGCCGTCGGCCAGGCGGCATGGGCTCCAGCCATGCCTGGCTTTGAGCTCACCCCACGCGGAGGTTTGAAGTAGATGGGCCTGTGGATGATCGAGGAGGAACGCTTCCCACTGGCCTGCGGTTAGCGTCCCGTTCCGAGTCTTTGCGACCAAACTGCCACGATCCTATTGGCCGTGTCCGCCAGAGCCCTGGAGGCTGGCGTCAGGGATTGGAGGAGGCGTCGCCACACGGGCTCCACGGGCGGAGGGTTTCACCTCAACGACCTGGATCAGGCCGCGGCTTGCGCGGCAGACCGCGAAGGCGGAGTACATGATGGTGTCCACTTTAGACATGCCCCCAGGGGTAACAAGGAAACTGGCCCAGGCGCCTCGGCGCGAAATCATACCATTGTGGTAAAATGCGCGCCCCGAGGGGTCGGGACGCCCCACCCCGAACGCGCGGGCCGGGGCGTTCTTGCGGACCAGCCCCACGATCTGTGGATCAGCCGAGGAGCGCGGATGTCCGACCAGTGGTTGTTCATCGCCCTCATCCTTCCGCTCGCTCTCTTCATGGCAAGTGTGCCGATCGGGCTGAGCCGGTTGCTCGGCCCGCGCAAGTCGAATCCGGCCAAAGATGCGGCGTACGAATGCGGCATCGAGACCGTCGGCGACACTTGGGTCCAGTTCAAAGTCCAGTATTACATCTTCGCCCTGGTCTTCGTCGTCTTCGATGTCGAAGCCGTTTTCCTCTTCCCCTGGGCGGTCGCCTACGAACAACTGCAGCTGTACGCCGTGCTGGAAGGGATCCTGTTCATTCTGATCCTGGCGGCCGGCCTGCTCTACGCCTGGCGCAAGGGGAACCTGGAATGGATCTGATCCGGACCGGGCGGCGAACGCGGCTGATGCCCACCACGCGACATCAGCCTTTTCTTTGCCGAGAGGCGGACGAATGATCACCGATCCCTTCACTTTTGTCGGTGATCTGCTGCGAGAGTTCCTGATCGGGCTCGGCCTGACGGCGCCCCAGGCCAATGGGGTGATCGCCTTTCTCGGAGCCGGCGCACTGGCGACGGCCGTGCTCGTTCTGTGTTTCCTGCTGATCTGGGCCGAGCGCAAGATCCTGGCTCGCATCCAGGACCGCATCGGCCCGAACCGGGTCGGCCCGTTTGGTCTGCTGCAGACCGTCGCCGATTTCGCCAAGCTGCTGACCAAAGAGGTCGTCGTCCCCAGCGGCGCCGACAAGTTGTTGTACTTTCTGGCGCCGCCCCTGGCGGTGATGGCCGTCGTCGGGTTGTGGGCGGTGATTCCCCTGGCCCCGAACCTGGTCGGGACGGACATCAACGTCGCCTTGATCTACTTGATTTCGATCGGCGCCATCGGGACGCTGGCGATCATGCTGGCGGGCTGGTCGTCGAACAACAAGTATGCACTGTTGGGCGCCTTCCGCTCGGTGGCGATGCTCATTTCCTACGAAGTGCCGATGGTGCTGGCGCTGCTCGTCCCGACGATGCTCGCCGGGTCGATGGGGACGGTGGCCATCGTCGAGGCCCAGCGCCAGATGTGGTTCGTCGTCCTGGCGCCGCTGGCGGCGATCCTGTTCTTCACCAGCTCGATGGCCGAAGCCGGCAAAGCCCCGTTCGACCTGCTGGAAGCCGAGTCGGAAATTGTCGCCGGCTACAACATCGAGTATTCGTCGATGGCCTTCGGCATGTTCTTCGTCGGAGACTTCCTGCACGGCTTCACCTTGTCCGCGCTCACCGTCACCTTGTTCTTCGGCGGGTGGCTCGGGCCTTACGTCGACCAGTACTCCTGGCTCGGCCTGATCTACTTCCTGGCCAAGACGGCCGTCGTCTATTTCGCCGTCATCTGGATTCGCGGCACGCTGCCGCGGCTGCGCATCGATCAAGTGAATGCATTCAACTGGAAATTCCTCGTTCCCCTGGCGCTGTCGGTTGTCGTCGTGACGGCCGTCGCCGACAAGGCGGCCGCCACCCTGGGCTGGGACCGCACGCTGGCCCTGTTCGTCGCCAACGGCCTGCTGCTGCTGGGAACCGTCATCGCCCTGCAGCTCTATGCGCGCTCGCAGCGACGGCGCTTTGAGCGCACCAGCCTGGCAGCCGCGCCGGCGCCGGCGCGGTAGGGGGAGCCGTCCATGACGCTGCTCCAGGGCGTGTTCGTGGTCACCGCGTTAGCGGCTGTGATCTCGGCTGTGATGGTCGTGGCCAGCCCGCGCCTGGTGCATGCGGCTCTGTGGCTGGTGGTCACGCTCGGCGCTGTGGCCGTGCTCTTCATTCTCCTCGATGCCGGCTTTCTGGCGATGGTTCAGGTTGTGATCTACATCGGCGCCATCGCCATCTTGATCATCTTCACCGTCATGCTGACCCGCCGGGTGATGGCCGACAGCGGATCGCAGGCCAACCGCGCCTGGTGGCTGGCCGTGTTCATCGGGGTCGTGATGTTCGCCGCGCTGCTGGCTCTCCTGGCCCAGATGCCGACCTGGTGGCAGGTGACCCCTCCTCCGCTCGCCGCCTCGGCCGACTTCATGGTCAAGGACTTGGGAAAGTCGCTGGTCGATCTGGATCGCTACGTCGTCCCCTTTGAAGTGGCGTCGGTGCTGCTCCTGGCGGCACTCATCGGCGCCATCGTCTTGGCGCGGCCGCCGGCGGAGACCGCCGGAAAGACGGGGGCGGAGTGATCCCTGCGCCTACCACGACTTCTCCAGGGAAGGCGCGGGGATCCTCTCCAGGATGCGAAGCGCGATGATCCCTCTTTCCTGGTACCTGGTCCTGGCGGCTGCGCTTTTCTGCATCGGACTCTACGGCGTGCTGGGCCGGCGGAACGCCGTGGCCATCCTGATGGGGATCGAGTTGATGCTGAACGCGGTCAACATCAATCTGGTCGCCTTCTGGAGATATCTGACACCGGCGCTCATCGCCGGCCAGGCCTTTGCCATCATCGTCTTCGCCGTGGCCGCCTCCGAGGCCGCCGTCGGCCTGGCCTTGATCATCTCGATCTATCGCCAGCGCTCGACGGTCATCGCCGAAGAGATCGACCTGATGAAGTGGTAACCGGATGACGACCGACCTGCTGATCTGGCTCATTCCGCTCCCGCCGCTGTTGGCGTTCGGGGCCATCCTCCTGGGCGGGTATCGCAGCAACCGCTTGAGCACGTGGCTGGCCGTCGGCGCCATGGTGATCTCGTGGGCCCTGGGGTTGTTCGTCTTCGCCCAGGCCGTTCAGACCGACCACCTGGGGGCGAATCCCTTTACCTCGTCCATCCCCTGGCTGCCCCTGGGCACCAGCGTGATCGAGATCGGGGTGCTGATCGACCCGCTCTCGGCCATCACCCTGTTCTTCGTCGTCTGGACCTGCTTGGCGATCTTCGTCTACAGCATCGGCTATCACAACTCCGGCAAGCCGCGCGACGCAGAGGATGTGCCGGGCCTGCCTCCGCACGCCGGCGGGATCGAACCCCTGTACGCTCGTTTCTTCGCCTTCATCTCCCTGTTCGCCTTCGGCATGCTGACGCTCGTGGTGAGCGACAACCTGCTGCTGCTCTTCATCGGCTGGGAGATCATGGGCCTGTGTTCCTACCTGCTGATCGGCTTCTGGTTCGGCCGGGAGTCGGCCCGCAAGGCGATGGTCAAGGCCTTCATCACGACCCGTGTCGGCGATGTCTTCATGTTGTTGGGCATCGTCGCCCTGTACACCGCTACCGGCACGCTCAACTTTCAGGAGATCTTGCGCAGTCCGGAGACCCTGAATCGGCTGGCCGAGACGCCGGCCATTCTCGGCTTGTCCCTGGCCGGGTTGATCGGGCTGCTGCTATTTGCCGGGACGGTGGGGAAGTCGGCGCAGTGGCCGCTGCACGTTTGGCTGCCGGATGCGATGGAAGGCCCGACGCCGGTCTCGGCGATGATCCACGCTGCGACGATGGTCTCCGCCGGGATCTATCTGATCCTGCGCTTCTTCCCGTTGCTGACGGTGGGCTGGCAACCGGGCGGGCCGTTGACGACGACGATGGCCGTCATCGCCGTCATTGGCGCGTTCACGGCGCTCTTCGCCTCGACCATCGCCGTGGCGCAGAACGACATCAAGAGGGTCCTGGCGTATTCGACGATCTCGCAGCTGGGCTACATGGTAGCGGCGGTCGGGATCGGCGCCTTCGTGGCGGCGGCGTTTCACCTGGTCACCCACGCTTTCTTCAAAGCGCTGTTGTTCCTCGGGTCGGGGTCGGTGATCCACGGGATGGAGCATGGCCAGGCGGCGTCCTCGAAAAGCGCCGCACAGGCCATGCCGGGCCAAGAAGGCCCGGCTGGCGCCCACGAGGCCCACGATCACGTCGACGCTCAGGATATGTGGAACATGGGCGGCTTGCGCCGGCGGATGCCCTGGACGTTCTACACGTTCCTCATCGGTGGTCTGGCGTTGGCCGGCTTCCCGATCGTCACCGCCGGCTTCTGGTCCAAGGATGAAATCCTGTCCTCGGCCTTCGGCCAGGGCCAACCGGTGGTGTTCGTCGTCCTGGCGGCGGCGGCCCTGCTCACCGCGTTCTACACCGCGCGCCAGATCGGACTGACGTTCCTGGGCAAGCCGCGGTCGGCGGCGGCCGAGCACGCCCACGAGTCGGGCCGGGTGATGCTTCTCCCCCTCGTCTTGCTTTCGCTGTTCTCGATCGCCGCCGGGTGGGCCGGGATCCATCACGAGTTCCCGCTCATCGGTGGGGCGATTCCTAATTTCGTTGAGGAATTCGTGGGCCAGGCCTTGACCGAGCATCCGGAAGCTCTGCCGTTCGCATTCCCGCCCTTGCTGACCTCCCTTGTGGTTTCGCTCGGCGGCCTCGGGCTCGGCTTCCTCGTTTACCGCAATCTGCCGCGCGGGGCGACCGATCCACTTGCGCGCTGGCTCGGCCCGGTTCACGTGCTGCTGCGCAGGAAGTATTACTTCGATGAGCTCTACGACTTCCTGTTCGTCCGCCCGGCCTACTGGTTCGCCGAGACCTTCGTATACGCCTGGGTTGACCGGAAAGTCATCGACGGCCTCTTGCACGGGGTGGGGCGAGCATCGCTCCGGCTGGGCGGCTGGCTGCGGCGGGCGATCGACTTGCCCGTGGTCAACGGTTTTGGCGATCTGGTCGGCGAGACGACCAAAGCCGCCGGAAGGACGTTTCGCGTCATCCAATCCGGCCGAGTGCAGGCGTATCTGGCGGCCGGACTGTTGTTCGTCGGGTTGCTGCTCTCGTTCTTGCTGTTGGTGAAACCGTAGGAGGCGGGATGCCGTTCTTGGATGCGCACCTGCTGACTTGGATCCTCTTCACGCCCGCCCTGGGCGCGGTGGTGATCCTGCTGCTGCCGGCCGATCGACCGCGCCTGCTGCGCTGGGCAGCTTTCGGCGTCAGTCTGGTCCCACTGGCGCTCTCGCTGTACCTGTGGTCGGCCTACCAGCCGGGTTTGCCGGGTTACCAGTTTGTTGAGCGGCACGATTGGTATGTCAACATCAGCTCGAGCTACCACGTCGGTGTCGACGGGATCTCCGTCCCGCTCGTCCTGCTGACGACCTTGTTGACCCCGCTGGCCCTTCTGATCTCCTGGTCGATCGGGGAACGCGTGCGCGCCTACATGGCCCTGTTCCTGTTCCTCGAAACCGGGATGCTCGGTGTCTTCCTGTCGCTCGACCTGCTTCTGTTCTTCGTCTTCTGGGAGATCGGTTTGGTGCCGATGTACTTCCTGATCAACCAGTGGGGCAGTGCCAATCGCAGCTATGCCTCTTTCAAGTTCCTGATCTTCACCATGGCCGGTTCGCTCGGTCTGCTTCTGGCCATCCAGCTGATCGGCCTGGCGGTCGGTTCCTTCGACATGGTCGAGATCACCGCCATCTGGCCGACGTTCCGTGAGCCGTTTGTGCTGGCCGGACTGCCGATTCATCTTTCCGTCGAAACGGTGAAAGCCATCGCCTTCTGGGCCTTCGTGATCGCCTTCGCCATCAAGGTGCCGGTGTGGCCTTTCCATACCTGGCTGCCGGATGCCCACACCGAGGCGCCGACGGCAGGCTCGATGATCCTGGCGGGCGTGCTTCTCAAGCTCGGCGCCTATGGCTTCCTGCGGCTGGTCTTGCCGCTCTACCCCGAGCAAGCCCAGCTGTATGCCGGCGCACTGGCGGCCTTAGCCGTCCTGGCGATCGTCCTCGGCGCGTTTGGGTCCTGGGGCCAAAGCGATTTCAAACGCCTGGTGGCCTATTCTTCGGTCAACCATATGGGCTTTGTGATCCTGGGCGTGGCGGCGGCGGCGAAGGCGTACGGGACGCTCTCGGCTGGCGAAGCGGTCACGGCCGTCGACGGCGCGGTGTTGCAGATGTTCAACCACGGCCTCTCAGCGGCCGGGATGTTCCTCTTGGTGGGCGTCATCTATGATCGGACGCACACGCGCGACCTGAGTGCGTTCCGCGGCCTGTTCCCCCTGGCGCCGGTCTATGGGGGGATCCTGTTGTTCACAGCGATGGCCTCGCTCGGATTGCCTGGATTGAACGGCTTCATCTCCGAGTACATGGTCGTTCAGGGAACCTGGCCGGTGTTCACCGCCTACACCGCCGTCGCCATGATCGGTCTGCTGATCACCGGTGCCTACATCATGAAGGCCGTCGGGAGCGTGCTTCACGGCCCGCTGAACGAAGCCTGGGCCCATCACAAACTCGAGATCAATCGGCGCGAGGTACTGGCGATCGCTCCTTTGATGGTGCTGATGCTGTCCATCGGCGTCTGGCCGATCTGGATCCTGCGCGTGATCGAACCGACGGTCTTGCGGCTGTTTGGATAGGACTGGACACGTGTCGCTCTCCATTGGCATTTCGCGTAAGACCATGTCGGCATCCCAGCGACCTCACCCCCTACCCCCTCTCCGCGGACCGCGCTCTTTCAACAGGACGACACTTGGCGGAGAGGGGGTGGGGGTCACTAAGTGCGTCCGCATCCCAAGCCGGCTCCCCGGTACTACAAATGGGTGATCCCTCATGAACTTCCCGATCCTGAGCGTCATCACCTTCATCCCCATCACGACCGGCCTGATCCTGTTCATGATGCCGGCCAAGCGGCATCGCGAGATCCGCCTGGTGGCCCTGGCCGCCGCGGCGCTGGCGCTCGGCCTCTCACTCTACGCCTTCGTGGCTTATGACACGGCCGCCGCCGGCTATCAGTTCGTCGAGCAGGTGCCGTGGGTGCCGCGGCTGGGGATCTCGTACCACGTCGGCGTCGACGGCATGAGCCTGCCGCTCGTCCTGTTGACCGGGATCGTCATGTTCACCGGCGTGATGATCTCCTGGGGCATCGACGACCGGCCGCGTGAATTCTTCGGCTTCCTTTTCGTCCTGGCGACGGGCGTCTTCGGCGTCTTCATCGCCCTCGACGCGTTCATGCTGTTGTTCTTCTACGAGCTCGCCGTCTTCCCGATGTTCCTGCTCATTGCCATCTGGGGCTGGCAGGTGACGCGCGAGTACGCCGCCATGAAGCTGACCCTGTATCTATTTATCGGGTCGGTGATCTCGCTGGTCGGCGTCCTGGCCATGGTCTACACTTCCGGGCTGGGAACCTTCGACATGTTGCGGCTGGAGCAGGCCGGCTTCTCGACCGCCTTTCAGCGTCTGTGGTTCCCCTTCGTCTTCTTCGGTTTCGCCGTGCTGGGCGGGATCTTCCCCTTCCACAACTGGTCCCCCGACGGCCACGTGGCCGCGCCGACGGCGGTTTCGATGTTCCATGCCGGCGTGCTGATGAAGCTGGGCGCTTTCGCCGCGCTGCGCGTGGGGATCATGCTGCTCCCGGACGGGGCTCACTACTGGGCGCCGCTCATCCTGGGGCTCGCGACGGTCAACGTGGTCTACGGCGCACTGATCGCCAGCGTCCAGACGGATTTCAAGTACGTCATCGGCTTCTCGTCGGTGTCGCACATGGGGCTGGTGATGCTCGGCTTCGCCACGCTCAACAAGGATGGGCTCACCGGGGCCGGGCTGCAGATGTTCTCGCACGGGGTGATGACGGCTCTCTTCTTCGCCGTGGTCGGCATGGTCTACGACCGGGCTCACACCCGCGAGATCTCCAAACTGGGCGGGTTCTCCAAAGTGATGCCGCTGGTGGCGGTGGCCTTCATCATCGGCGGCCTGGTCTCGATGGGCATGCCCGGCTTCAGCGGCTTCGTCGCCGAGTTCCCGATCTTCCTCGGGCTGTGGCAGGTGCAGCCGGTGGTGGCCCTCGTCGCCGCGCTGGGGATCATCATCACCGCAGGCTACATCATGCGAGTTGTCGGAAAGGTGTTTTACGGCGAGATGCCGGCGGACCTCGCCGGCCACATCTCGCCGGTCACGCGCCTCGACCGGGTGGCGCTCGTCGTGCTGGCCGGGCTGTTGGTCCTGATCGGGATTCAGCCGTGGGTGATGGCGCCGATGATCGCCACCGGTGCCGAGAGCGTCTTGCGCATCGTGGGAGGCGCCTAGATGACCCTCCCGACTTATGCCCCCACGATGCTGACCGCGCTGCTCCCCGAAGTCTTGCTGTTGGCGTTGGCGGGCTTGGTGCTGTTGGTCGACCTGATCGGCCGGCCCCGCCGCCGGCGGGGTCTGGGCTGGTTGACGGCGGTCGGGATGGCCGTCGCCCTGGTTCTCACGTTGCTCTTCGGCCGGCCGGGGGAAGAGACGTTGGTCTTCGGGGGTATGCTGCGCTCCGACGCCGCCTCCTTCGCCTTTGCCATCATCTTCCTCTTCGCCGCGGCGGTCACGGCGCTGCTGTCGGTGGATGTGGACGGTGTCGGCGACCGGGGCGAGTACTATTTCCTGGTCACCGTGGCCACGCTCGGGCTGTGCCTGATGGCCGCCGCCGCCGATCTCATCATGCTCTACTTGGCGATCGAGACGGCGTCGATCTCCCTGTATGTGCTGGCCGGTTACCTCAAGGGCAATGATAAGTCGACCGAGTCCGGGTTGAAGTATTTCCTCTTTGGCGCCCTCACCTCCGCCGTCATGCTCTACGGCTTCAGCATGCTCTACGGCGCTTCGGGGCAGACGAACATCTATTTCCTGGCGGACCAGGTGAAAACCGGAGGCCTCTCGCCCTTGTTCTTGGGGGGCGCCATCGTCCTGGTCTTGGTCGGTTTCGCGTTCAAGATCGCCGTCGTCCCTTTCCACTTCTGGACTCCCGACGTGTATGAGGGCGCGCCGACACCGGCCACCGCCTACATATCTACGGCCTCCAAGGTCGCCGGCTTCGCCGTGCTGCTGCGGTTCCTGCTGGCCTTCGAGCCGTCGATTAACGTCTCATGGCCGGCGGTACTGGCGGCGTTGGCCGTGGCCACGATGACGCTTGGCAACCTTCTGGCCATCGTCCAGACCAATATCAAACGGCTGCTGGCCTACTCTTCGATCGCTCACGCCGGTTATGCGTTGATCGGCGTCGTCGCCCTGACCGCCTTCGGTGCAGCGACATCGGTCTTCTACCTGATGGCGTATGTCGTCACGAACCTGGCGGCTTTCGCCGTCGTCATTCTCTTTGCGCGCTCCGCCGGATCGGAACGCATTGCTGACTACGCCGGCCTCAGCCGCCGCTCGCCGGGGCTGGCCCTGGCGCTATTGGTGGCTTTTCTTTCCCTGGGCGGCATGCCGCCGCTGGCCGGGTTTGTCGGCAAGTTCTATGTCTTCGCCGCCGCAGTCGACGGCGGGCTGACCTGGTTGGCTTTCGTCGGCGTTCTCAACGCCATCATCGGCCTTTACTACTACCTCATTGTTCTCAAGGTGGTGTACCTGCATCGCTCGCCCGACGAAGACAAGCCGATCCCAGTACCGCGGCCGTACGCCGTGGCGTTGGCGGCCTGCATCGTCCTGATTCTGTTGATCGGCATCGCCAGCGCCCCTTGGCTGGACCGCGCCTCGGCTATGGCGTTGAGTCTTTTCTAGGGCATACGTCGCCAGCCGGAACCGAGCAATTCCGGTCGTGTTGGGTGCTTACACCTTCCCCACGACCGCTCGTGATACAATTCTCGATCGATGCAGCAGGCGCGCCGCCCCCCTGGGTCAAAGCAAGCCGACCTGACGATGGCGCTGGCGGGCCTGCTGGGGCAGGTCGGCTGTCTCACCGTCATCATTATCCTTCTGGCGCTGGGGGCGGGACTCTGGTTGGACAAGCAGCTTGGCACCCGACCGACCTTCACTGTGGGCCTGGTCCTGGGTAGCATCCCGGTCTCGATCTACTTGATGATTCGAGTGTTGCAAAGTGGGATGGCCCGCGCGCAGTCAGCTCCCACATCGGAAGGCCAGGAGGAGGACCTTGGCACGAAGACGTAGGTGGCCCTATGGCGTAAATCGCTGGTGGGTCCTCTTGTTCATCATCCTCGGGATTGTCGCTGCCGCTGCCTGGCCCCCGGTGCGACCGACCGTCCAGATTCCGGCGGAAGTCCTGAGCGCGGCTCCGCTGGTCACGCTTCCGGTGATTGGCCCAATCTACCTGACGAACACGATGGTGGCCGTGGGGCTGGCTGACTTAGTCTTGCTGGCGCTGGTCCTGGCCATGCGCCGCGCCCTGTCGCGCGGCAAGATGGTCCTGGGCGGGATCAGTGGGGCGCTGGAGGCGCTGCTGGAGGTCCTTTTCAACCTGACTGAATCGATGGCGGGCCGCTGGGCCAAGCGCGTTTTCCCGTGGGTGGCGACAATTGTCTTGCTGGTGTTGGTGGTCAACTGGATGGAACTGATCCCCGGCGTCGACAGCATCGGCTTCCTGCACTCGGCCGAGGAGACTCAGGAGGGCCATCCGGTACAAGCGCTGGGGCAGCTGGGCTCCCTTTCGGTCATCACCATCGTGAAGTCCACTCTGGAAGAGGCCGGCGGCGCCGTCGACCTCGTCGAAGGCGCCGCGCGAGTCGATCGCGGCTTCGTCGTCGTCCCCTTCGTGCGCGTGGCGTCCACGGACCTGAACTTCACCTTGGCCTTGGCGCTGATCTCGGTCGTGATGACCCAGGTCTACGGCGTGCGGGCGCTGGGAACGCGCTACTTCGGCAAGTTCTTCAACACCGGCACCCTGTTCAACAAGCCGATGTTCGGCGCCATCGACTTCGGCGTCGGCCTGCTCGAGCTGGTCTCGGAATTCTCGAAGATCCTGTCGTTCACCTTCCGGTTGTTCGGCAACATCTTCGCCGGGTCCGTGTTGTTGTTCGTGATCGGCAGCCTGGTGCCGGTCTTCATGCCGAGCATGTTCCTGATGCTCGAGTTCTTCGTTGGAATGATCCAGGCGATCGTGTTCGGAATGCTGACCCTGATCTTCATGAGCCAGGCCATGGCCGGGCACGGGCAGGGCGCCCACGAGCCCTAATTCACTCAGTACGGAGGCGACAGCACCAATGGATGGCAATATCGTTCTGGCGGCCACAGTCCTCGGGAAGTTCATTGGAGCCGGGCTGGCGATGGTCGGGGTGATCGGCGGGGGGATCGGCATTGGCGTGGTGTCGGGCGGGGCGGTCCAAGCGATGGCCCGCAATCCCGATGCCACGGGCACGATTCAAACGAACATGATTCTGGGCATCGCCTTCGCCGAGGCCACCGCCATCTACGCCCTGGTGATCGCATTGATGATCCTGTTCGTCTTCTAGTGTCCCGTTCCGTAGGGACGGTGACAAATCCGTACGAGTTTGGAGAGAGTCGAGTCGCCGCCCAAACGAATGGCTTTGCCCTGGGTTGGTGGCGCTCTACGAAGTTTCCGATCTTGTGAACAAAGTCTTTGACGCTGCGCTGAGCGTATCAACGGAACGGGACGCCGCGACGGCTCACCGAGCCACGGGAGGACACCCTTGGAAGCTCTTGGTCTCAACCTGGGCTACCTGTTGGTCCAGACCCTCAACTTTCTGATTGTCTTTGTGGTGCTGCGCGTCTGGGTCTACAAGCCGATCGTCGGGCTGCTGGAAAGACGCCGCCAGTCGATCGCCCAAGGGCTGGAAGACGCCCGAGTGGCGGCCGAAGCCCGGGCCAACGCCGAGAAGGAGGCCCAAGCCGTCTTGGGCCAGGCGCAAGCCGAAGCCGATCAGAAGATCCGCACCGCCTCCGAGCGGGCCGAACTGGTGGCGCGCGAGATTCGGGCCGAGGCCGAGAAAGAGGCCATGGCCATCCGCGAGTCGGCCTCCCGCGAGGCCGAGGAGGCCAAGGCCCAGGCGTTGGGGGAACTGCGGGGGGAGGTGGCGGCGCTGGCGATCGCCGCCTCTCAGAAACTCATCGGTGAATCGCTTGACGAAGAACGTCAGCGAGCCCTGGTCCAGGAGTTTTTCAGCGGGGTTCGGAAGGGTCGCGTCCTGGTGCTCGAAGGAGAGACGCTCCAAGGGAGCACCGCCGAAGTTACCAGCGCCCTGCCGCTGACCGACGAGGAGCAAGAGACCGTCCGCAAGCAGCTCGCCAAGCCGCTCGGCAGCGGGGCGACGCTGACCTTTCGGGTGAGGCCGGCGATCCTCGGCGGGCTGGTCGTCCGCGTGGGCGATAAAGTGATCGATGGATCCGTCGCGGGCAAGCTGGAAGGTTTACGCCAAAGCCTGCGTTGACGTAGACCGGTCCGCGGCCAGAGGTCGAGCGCGTAGCCGCAGCCTTCAGGCTGCGGGCCACCGCAGGCTGAAGCCTGCGGCTACCACGGACCCCTGACCCCTCCGATGCGCCTTTCCGCGCTCCTAAGAGATATCGCTCCTCTCGGCGGTCTGCCCGATGTCGAAGTGAGCGGGTTGGCCGCCGATTCGCGTCGGGTGAAACCCGGGGATCTCTTCATCGCCACGCGCGGCGGAACGAGCGACGGCCATCGATTCTTGCCGCAGGCGGCGGAGCGGGGCGCCGCCGTCCTGGCGGGAGAAACCCCTGATCCCGGGTTGGGCCGGCCTTATCTCCAGGTCCGCGAGTCGCGCCTGTTTCTGGCGCAGTTGTCTGCGGCGTGGAACGGATATCCCGCGCGCCGTCTGACGATGATCGGCGTGACCGGCACGGATGGCAAGACGACGACCGCCAGCCTGCTCCATCACATGCTGGCGTCGGCGGGGAAGCCCACCGGCCTGATCACCAGCGTCCGCGCGCGGATCGGCGAGCGAGAAGTCGACACCGGATTCCACGTCACGACTCCCGACCCGCTCGACCTGCAAGCCCTCTTGGCCCAGATGGCCGATGCCCGGATGGGCCACGCCGTCATCGAGACAACTTCCCACGGACTCGACCAGTACCGCGTCGCCGCTTGCGACTTCGACCTTGGCGTCCTGACCAACATCACGCACGAACACCTGGACTATCACGGTTCGTACCAGGCGTACCTGGAGGCCAAGGCCAAACTGTTCGAGGGATTGGCCGACTCAGCCAGCAAGCCGGCCGGGATCGATCGCCTTGCCGTGCTCAACAGGGATGACGAGTCCTACGCCGCGCTTCGAGTGAGAACCTCCGTCCGCGTGGTCTCGTACGGCGAGAGCCCGGAGGCCGACGTGCGAGGAACCGAAGTGTCCGCCGGGATCGAAGGCCTTTCCTTTCGTATCCGCGGCCCCGGGTATCAGCCGTTGGCACACACGCCGCTGCTGGGCGACTACAACCTCGGCAATTGCCTGGCGGCGGCGACGGCGGCGATCGAAGGATTGGGCCTCCATCCCGACGATGTGGCAACCGCGATCAGCACCTTCCCGGGTGTGCCGGGACGCATGGAACGCGTCGATCTGGGGCAAGACTTCCTGGCCGTGGTCGATTTCGCGCATACCCCCAACGCCCTCCGTCGCGCGCTCCAGGCGACTCGCCGGCTCACGGACGGTCGGCTGATCGCCGTCTTCGGCGCCGCCGGCCTGCGCGATCGCGCGAAACGAAGAATGATGGCCGGGCTGTCGATCGAGCTGGCCGACTTCACCGTCCTGACGGCCGAAGATCCGCGGACGGAGTCACTCGATGAGATCCTGGCCGAGATGGCTGCCGGCGCCGAGGCCGGTGGGGGCCGCGAAGGAACGACCTTCTGGCGAATCCCCGACCGAGGCGAGGCGATCCGCCACGGCCTCCGTCTGGCGTCGCCTGGCGATGTGGTGCTGGTCTGCGGGAAGGGGCACGAGCAGTCGATGGCCTTCGGCGACGTGGAGCATCCATGGGACGACCGCGTCGCCGTGCGGGCGGCGCTGGCCGAACGTCTGAAGGTCGACGGGCCTCCGATGCCGATGTTGCCGACGAGCTAGAGGTTGGCCGGCGACATGGGACTGGGCCGGCGCCCTTTGACGTTCAAGGGGCCGTGCCCGGTTCCTGAGGCGTTTGGGACGAGCGTAAGACCGTGCTTCCCTCCGCGAGGTCACGCCCCGGGTCGGGCTTGCTCTGGGCGCCGTCAGGACCAGCGTCGACGCGAGAAGAGCCCGTATTGCCGACGCAAGGTCTCGTCTGAGAAACGTTCCCGTGATTCACCGGGAAAACAAGGACACATGCGGCATCGTTCGGCTGCGGCTGAGATTCCCCGATCTCCGACCTCTGACGGCAGCTTCGATCCAGCGGCTTTCGGTAGCACCGAACGGCCAAGGTAGGTGCGAATGATAGCGTGGCGCGTCCTCCATCGATCGCGTGAGGTCCTCGCCCGGATTGGCGCCGAGCCTTCCGACAGCGAGGACTTGCGGCTGCAGAAAACCCTGCTGGTGTTTGTGGCTGTCTTTCCCAGCGGCGCAGGAATCATTTGGGGTTTCATCTATGCCTCGTTCGGCGAGTGGGCGGCCGCCGCCATCGCAATTTCCTACACGGTTCTCTCCCTGTTCAACGTGGCCGCCTTCGCCTGGCTGCGCCGTTTCAACCTCTTTCGTTCCGTCCAACTGCTCCTGATCCTGATCTTGCCGTTCTTGTTCTGGCTGGCGTTGGGGAGCCTGGTCAGTTCGAGCGCCGCCTATGTCTGGGCGTTCCTCTGTCCCGTCGCAGCGCTGCTCTTTGCCGGCCCGCGGGAGAGTTCCGTCTGGTTCGGCGCATTCCTGGCATTGCTGGTCCTCGGGGCCGTCCTGACTCCGCTCCTTCCCGCGCGCACCAACCTGCCGACGGACCTCATCCTGGTGGTCTTCGTCCTCAACATCGGCACGCTCTCGCTTATCGTGTTCGCCCTGTTGCGCTACTTCGTGGCGGAGAAGAACCGCTTCTACGCCTTGTTGCGGCAGGAACAGGAGCAATCCGACCGGCTTCTGCTCAACGTCCTGCCCGCAGAGATCGCCCCGATTCTGAAGGCGGGCGACGGAAGCTACGCCGCGCACCACGATGACGTCAGCATCCTGTTCGCCGACGTGGTCGGGTTCACGCCGCTCTCGGTGCAGCTGTCGGCGAGGGAGATGGTGGATCTGCTGAACCAGCTTTTCTCGCAATGGGACGGGATCGTGGCGCGTTACGGCCTCGAGAAGATCCGTACGATCGGTGACAACTACATGGTCGTTTCCGGAGCGCCGCGTCCCTGGCCCGACCATGCGCAACGACTGGCCCAGGTAGCGCTGGAGATGCTCGGCGTGTGCGAAGGGCTCGCCGTTCCGGGAGATCGGACTCTGCAGCTTCGCATCGGCATCAACTCCGGATCGGTGATCGCCGCGGTGATCGGGCGCACCAAGTTTCACTACGACGTCTGGGGCGACGCGGTGAACATCGCCAGTCGCATGGAATCACACGGTATCCCAGGCAGGATTCAGATCGGGCCGGCGACCTATGAGCTGATCAAGGACCAGTTTCGCTGCACGCCCCGCGGCGCCGTCGAGGTCAAAGGCAAGGGGACGATGGAGACGTGGTTTCTGGAGGCTCCCCGCCAGGCGCCCGTCTTGCAGGACGAGCGCGCTTGAGACCGGCCAGGCTCGCCTGCGCCCGCGAGGCTTCTCCCACGCTGCCATATGCGCTTGCTGACAGCGGATGGCCGACAGCACATGGCTGACGGCTCTACTCGTACTTGAGGGCGACCACAGGGATCAGCGTGGCGGCGCGCAGCGCCGGATACAACCCGGAAACGACTCCGATCAGGGTCGCGAAGACCAGCGCAAAGACCGGTAGCCACGGCGGAGTGTAGACCGCCACCGTCGGCGGCATCCCGCCCGTCTGTGCTACCTGGCCGGCGAGGTAGGCCATCGCCAGAACGTTGATCGCCTGCCCGGCGGCCCATCCCAGCGCCACGCCGCCCACGCCCCCGATAAATCCGATCCCGGCGGCTTCCCCCAGGAACAAACCCAACACGCTCCCGTTGGTGGCGCCGAGGGCCTTCATCAAGCCGATCTCACGCGTCCGTTCCAGAATGGCCATCGTCATCGTGTTGGCGATGCCGATGGCGGCCACCAGCAGGGCGATGGCCCCGACCCCGCCGAAGATCACCTGCAGGATCGCGAAGAACGAATTGATCCCCTGGACGAAGGAGAGCGGCGTCGAGGCCTGGTAACCCATCGCCGTGATCTGGTCCGCCAGCTCGAGGACGACGCTCGAGTCGCGCGCTTTCACCAGGGCCATTGGGTAGCCGTCGCGGTGGCGGTTCACCCGGCGGCCCGTCATCCACTGGTTGTAGCCTTCCAGCTCGGATAAGGGAACGTACATCGAATAATCCGACTCTCCGCGCGTCTCGCCCAGCACGCCGACGACTCGCAGCTGGATCGTGCGCCGGGTCTCGACACCCTCGGACGAGTAGCGGAAGAGAATCATGTTGACCGACTCGCCGAAAAGATCCGGCGGGACCGGCGGCGCTTCGTTCGGCCGTTGGTAGGGATTGTAGAAACCCTGGGGGAGGTACGAGCCGACGACCGTAGTACCGCGCTCCAGCTCGGACGTGCCCTGGTCGATCGGCAGGTCCAGATCTTGCAGTTCCGCCTGCGTTACGCCCAGGATGCCTGGATAGTTCTCCAGCCGTCCGTACTTGAGCGTGGCGCCGCCTTGCAGGTAATCGCGCGGGTAGACGCCGACTACGCCCGGCAGGGCGGCGATTTCCGCCAGGCTCTGATCCGTGATCAAGGTCTGCTGGGGGGTGTCCGAAGACGCGCCGGCCACGGCCACACCCCCGCCTCCGCCGCCGTAAAAGACCTCGCCGTATGTCGGTGAGACGTTAATCAGAGTCAGGTCGGAAATCCCTCCCAATTGCTGCGTTGCGTTGCGCTGCAGTCCGATCCCGAGGGAAACGAGCACGACGACGGCGGCCGTGCCGATCACGACTCCGATCGCCGTCAACGCCACGCGCCCCTTGCGGCGGCCGATGTTCTCCCCGACCAACGCCAACAGGTCCAGCAGGCGCATTTCAGCCCTTCATGCCGGGCGCGCCCGGCACGATCTGAATCGGGCCCTCCGTCGGCGGGCCCTCGATCGGAGCCGACTCGGGCGCACTCGAGTCCAACCCGAGCAGACCGCGCAGGAACCGCAGGACTTTGTCCCAGAAGGTCTCCGAGTTTGGCGGGGCGAAGTCGGGCGTCAGGCCGCCGTCCTCGGGAAACTCGGGGAGCGGTTCCGATTCGAGAACGTCGACCTGCAGGGCCTGCTCGATCACTTGCGGCTTGTTGAAATCGTCGACGTAATCCACCGAGACCACCACCTCGAGCGGGCCGGGCTGCAGCGGGACGGCCTGTGCATCGATGGTGAAGGTCAGGCCGGTGTCCAGGTAGCCGATGGGCAGCTGGTTGTTGGTCATCTCCGCCCCCGTCGACTCGACCCGCACCCGACTGAGTATGACCGCCTTGCGATCGAGGTTGAGGACTTGTACGGGAAGGTTCCCGGGCTGTCCGGGGAAGAGCGGGTCCGGAGTCTGGTAGAAGCCGATCTCCAGCAAGGGTGGAGAGTAGACGAGCAAGGTGATCGCATGGTCGTCGGTGAACAGACGTCCGCCGGAGTCGGAGTAGATCAGGCTGAGCTTGAGTGGGTACGCGCCGGGCTGAGTCGTGCTGTTGACGATCAGCGCGTGCACGGAAGCCAGGAGCGCCGCCGGATCGAGGTTGCCGAGGAAGGCGACATTCGACTCGCCCAGCGGCGCGAAGTTCTCGAGATTTGTCCCGGATCCGGAGACGCCGCTGCCTCCCTCGGCGCCCGGCGTGCCGTTGGCGCCCGTGTTCACGGTTCCCCCGCCGAGCACAAGCGTCACTGCCCGCGCTTCCGATCCACCGACGTTGGTCACCTGAATCGTCAGATTGAACACCGAACCGGGTTTGAGCGGATCGAGGTCGACCGAGTAAGCCCCGATGATCAGCATCGGGCGAGGGGACGGTGTCGGCGTCGACGTTGGGCGTTGGCTTCCGGAGGACGACTTCTTCGTCACGGGCAAGGTGAGATTGAACGTCTCGGCGTAACTGGTGCCGAAGTCGTCGGTGTAGGAAGCCCCAATCTGGAGCGTCCCGAAGGCCTTCAGGATCAGCTCGCTGCTGGCGATCAGCTTCTGGCTGTAACCGGTGTCGGCTCCAGGGGCGATGACGCCCCCGGCGACCACGCCGCCGGAACCCGATGGTAGGAAGTCTCCCGGAGAAAAAGTGAAGACGATGTTGCGAGCCTTGGCGCCCCCCTTGTTGGCGACGCGGAAAGAAAGCTTGAATTCTTCGCCCGGCGTGACTCCGCTCGAATTGGTCGAGTAGGAGATCAGGGTCAGCAAGGGCCGTTCGTAAACGGTCGGGCTGGGCTCCGGAGTCTGCCGCGCCGGCGCGGTCGCGGACGATCCCAGAGCCAGGAGACTCAGCGTCGCCACGAGAAGAAGTCCGAGGGCAAGGCGATAGGGAAGGCGATGTCTCATGAGATGGCCTCGCGCTCTGCACCGGCCAGGGCTGCCGCATAGTCGCTGCTGGAAACGACGCGGCCGTCGAGCAGGTACAGAGTCTGGCTTGCGTAATGGGTGATCCGGGGGTCATGGCTGACCACCAGGACGGTGCGGCCCTGGCGATGGAGGCCGTCGAGCAAGCGCATGATGGCCGCCCCGCTCTGGGTATCGAGATTACCCGTCGGTTCATCGGCCAGAATCAGCGGAGCTTGGTTGGCGAGGGCCCGGGCGACCGCCACCCGCTGCTGCTGTCCGCCGGAAAGCTCCGAAGGGCGGTGGGCAAGGTGGGTCTGGAGCCCGACCTCCGTCAGTAGCTCGCGGGCTCGAGCCATCCGCTGTCGCCGCGCTGTGCGAGCGAAAACCAAGGGAAAGGCCACGTTCTCCTCGGCGGTCAGAGACGCCAGGAGATGGAAGGATTGGAAGATGAACCCGACGTGCTGACGGCGATACTCAGCCAGGGCGTGCTCATCCATCGCCTCCAGCGCCGCCCCATCGACGATGATCGAGCCCGAGGTCGGACGGTCCAGGCCGCCGAGCATGTGCAGCAGCGTGCTCTTCCCCGAACCGGACGGACCGATCACAGCGACGAAGGCGTTGCGCTCGATCGCGAGATCGACGTGGTCCAGCGCGTCGATGACGTTCTTGCCCATGACGTAGCTCTTGCGCAACCCGCGGGTCGCGATATACGGCTCGCTCATCGGGTCAGAGTTCATGTTCCTAGACCTTCACGATCTCGCCCCCAGCCTCTGCAAGAATCTGAGGGGCGCGAACCCCGCCGCGGGCAGGGGTGACCCCTACCGAAGGCTCGTAAGACGCGGGAGGGGAGGGTCTGACCGTCGTCGCAGGTCCTCGAGAACTTGCTAGAAGTAGAAAGGTCGAACGATGGTCAGCCCGGCGAAGGACGCGGCGATCGTCGCCGGAATGGCCTGGACCAGAAGTGCAATGACTTCGGTCGCGATCACCGAGGCGGCCACCTTCCCGCGAGTGAGGCCCCCCAGGGCAGCAAGCCCAATCCCGAGAAGCGCCAGGTGCCACAAGAGATAAACGTCGATCAGACCCAAGAGCTGCCGGACGAACTGCAGCAACCCGGAAGCGTCCGCTCCGATGAAGCCGGCAAGACCGGGAGCGGCGATGGCCCGGCCGGCTAGAAGGACAAAGATGCCGCGAACGAGAAACCGGATGGCGAAAGGGAGACCCGCCCAGGCGGCGATATTGAGCACGGCGGTGCTGGTACTGCGCCCGCCGAGGATCGTCGAGGCCAGATGAAGGAGGCCGCCGGTGATCAACCAGCCGAGCCAGACCACCACCAACGAACCCACCGCGGGGAGCACGTACAGGAACGTGGGGCTGCGGGTGGACTCGAGGGCCTGCGTGAACTGAGCTTGTTGTTCTGCCGAGTAGTACTGGAAATCAGGTGGCAGGCTTCCCGGGCCGAATGCGTCTGCCTGTTGGCGGACGCGGCCGGTGGCCAGCACCGGAAACAAGGCGGCGATCGAGAGCACCAGAAGGGGTGTCAGCCACGATGAACGTTCTAGATGAATAATGTTGGCGAAGGCCCGACGTGGTCGAAGGAGGAAGGCTGGGACTAGGCGAAAGTGAAAGCGGCGCTGGGCCTCAGAGGCGCCTGCCGCTTCGGATGTGCTCTCCATGCGAGGGATTATAACGGGAGGGCGTGGACCGTACTCCGATCCGGACGGACTCCGCATCCAACGAAAGCCGATCAAAGATGTATCAATTATTGCCGTGCTGCTCCCGCCGTATGCCATAAGGCGCAACGTAGGGGTACGGCACACCTGCCTTGGCGGGCGGTGCCAGGGTGCCGTGCCCATACAAGATTGTTGATGTGGCTCGCCTACGGAGCCACATCACACCCGCCCTCCTCGCCAGGACACCGCCCTCACCCCTTCGGGTGCGCCGCCCTTGGCGGCCTGTAGAGGCCGAAGGGGCGCAGAGGCGAGGTGGTGTCCTCGTCAGGATACCGAAGCGGTATGGCGGTGCCAAGGTGCCGTGCCCATTACTGGATGGACTCGCGTGGCTCAGGAAGAACGGCACGGCACCCTCCTGTCGCAGGGAAGGGAGCCGTGCCTTTCGAATTGGAGAAGGGTTACGATCTGAGTCAGGTCGGGGAGGTTGGAGGCGCGCCTGGCGTGCGTCTGTGAATAACGAAGCGCCAAACCGCCAACGCCAATGCGACCGCGACCGCGAGGCCTGCCGCCACGGCGACGACGGGCAGGATAAGGCTCGCACCTGGAGGAGATTTGTCCACCGGCGGAGGCGCTGCCGTCGAGGCGAGCGCCGTCGCAGTCTTGGCAACGGCTTCCTCAAACTCGGCCAGGGCCGTGCCGGTCGAGGCTGCGGCGGTCTCGATCTCAGGTGGAATCGTGGCGGTCCCCCCGATCTCGGATGGCAATGCCGTGGCCGTCTCCACCGGCCCGGTGACCGTCGTTGTTCCGGACGGTGAGCTGATCGGGGAGGGCTCCAAGGTCGAGGACGCCGGGGCCGTGGAAGTGCTTTTCGGTGTCCCGCCGGTGCTCGCCACGGTTGCCGGAGTGATGGGCGTCGAGGACGGGCCGAGTGTCTTGGTCCTCGACGGGGTCGCGCTTGGGCCGGGGGCCGTGGTCGATGTCCGTGTCGCCGTTCTCGAAGGCGTGCGCGTGGCCGTGCGAGTGGCCGTGCGCGTCGCCGTACGCGTGGATGTCTTAGTGGGCGAAGGCCCGGTCGTGTTGGTCGCCGAACCGACGGGGGTGTCGGTCACGCTTGGCGTCGCGGATGGGGGGGGCGCATCGACGGTGAACGAACCTGGATCGAGAGTGAGTGGGACGGAGATTCCATCTGGATCACTGGCGGCGGTGTTGGCCAGTCCGAGGCTGAACGACCCCGCCGTCGCGCTGGACAAGACATTGAACGAGACCGAGGCGATGCTGCCATCGGGGATCGCGGTCTGATTGAGGCCGAAGATGATGACTCGTACGCGGTCTCCCGAGGGCTGAGAGCAACTGATCGACTTGGATACCGGCGGGTCGGCCACGGCCGGGGCCAGCACCACCGCCAACCCGCCGCAGGATCCGCCCGCCACGGCGATGCGGCTGCTGTCGAAGGTCAGGTCGAAGTTGACCCCGGTCACTTCGGTGCCCGCCGACGACGAAAGGCCCACGGAAACGGCGATCCCGGTATCCCCGGGTGCACCCGAGCCGGATCCGACCGAAAGGGTCGCGCTCGTGGCCTGGGCGGCAGCCTCAGCGGTGGGAAGCGTCAGAACGATTACAAGCGAAACCATCAGTGTCACCGACAGCCAAGCGACCGGTTTCGACGATGGCACCCTGCTCCGAGTTTCAGGTGAAGGGATCATTCCGTCATCCTATCATGATCAAGTTGACGATCGCCTGAATATCGAGAACGTTCGCCACGCTGTCGTTGTTCATATCCGCGCGGCCGACGATACCGGCGTCAGTTTCACTCCCCAACACGACATTGACGCACAGTTGCAGGTCGACCACATTGACCAGGCCGTCGAGGCTCAGGTCACCGGGCAGCGCTGACCCGCCAGGTGTTGCCGAGGGAATGCTGGTGACCGTCGGAGCCGACGTGGATGTCGTCGTCGAGGTCGGCGTGGTGCTCGTCGGGATCGACGAAGCCGTCGCCGAAGGATCCGCGGTCGTGGTAGGAGACGCCGAAGGAGTCGGCGTCAATGTGAGGCTGGCGGTGGCGGTGGGGGAGGGGGATGTGGTCCTCGTTGGCGTGGCTGTCGCGGATGGGGTCGGGGTTGCTGAGAGCGTTCCGGTCACGGTGGCCGTTGGCGAAGGGGTCGGACTCGGGGTAGCGGTGCCCTCCCACGCGGCGAACGGATTCTCCACGGACCATTCCGGCCCGGGTGGAGATCCAGCGGTGGTCCGTCGTGCGCTGCTCGGCCCGCCGCCGAACCCAGACGTGTCATAGGCGATGTCCCCGGCGCCTTCATCGAAATGGAAGAGGGCGGCCGTGTTGATGTCGTTCAAGTAAGGCGAAGTCGGGGCAGGGAAGTCCACGCGAGTCCTCAGGATGTTCGTGAAGCGCAGCTCATCCAGCCAGCCGAGGAAAGGAAGACCGGCGTCGTACTTGTCGGCGCCGAGCACCAGGAACGGATCCGCAGGTGAGACGGCCGGAGCGCTGTCGGGATACGAGATGTCGCCCTGGGGGCCGGGCCCGGAGGCCTCTAACCGTCCGTCGACGAACAACCACAGGAAGCCATCCGGGGCTACCCCATCCCAGCGATTGCGGGCGATGGTGATCAGGTGCCACTCACCGTCGCCGATATCGCTCGTCCCGCACAGGGTCAGGCTGTCTAGGGCCGGGCCGGTCACGCCGAAAGCCACGCGCCCCCCGGCGAGGGAGACACCATAACCGGCGCCGGCCGTGCGTCGGCGATCCAGCACGATGTTCCCTTGAATCCAGTTCGGATTACCACCGCAGGTGATGGGTGCGGCGGCGTTGTCTCCCGAATTCGCTCGAATCCAAAGGTCCACCATGAAATCATCGGAGCTCCCGACATCCACCGGAGGACCGCGGCGGGTATTGGAGGGTTCGTCGACGGGGAGGGCGACACGACCCGCCGTGTTGGACGCCCCGCCGTAGAACCTCAGCGAGGTGTTCAGACCGGTTCCGAAGCGAGTGTGATAGTCGTTCAGGACCTGGCTGTACGGGTTCAGCGAAACTCCGTCGCGCTGGATCGAGCCGCTGGTGTAGGCCGTGCTGCCGACGTGGATCGTCCAGCCCGACAACTCCACGCCCTCCAAGCTGAGGTAGGCTCCGTTGTACTTCAAGCTGAAGTGGACGTGCGGGCCGGTGGCGTAGCCCCCGGCACAGATCTCGCAGGCGATGGTGCCGAGGGCGGCGTTGCGATCCACGGCGGCCGCCGCCGTCAGGTTCCGCAGATGGTAGTAGCTCGTGGTCCAACCCGCGCCGTGATCGATCTCCAGCCAACAAGAATACCCGTATGGGCGATAAGCCGCACCAGAGGCGGCAGAAACCGAGAAAAGATAAGGCGGGGCCGGGCAGGTGCCGCCGCCGCTGATGAAGTCCATCGAGGAGAAGGGCGGGGTACTGTTTCCATTCCATGAGTGGGGTCCGCCGAAGGTCCACGTAGCGCCTAGTGGAAAAGGCATCTGGAACATGTCGGGCGGGGGCGTCCCGGGAGGGTCGATCACGTTCGAGGTGTCCTGGAGGTCAACCGAGGGAAAGAGGCCGGCGAAGACCTCTTCAAAACTCCCCGCGCCTCCCTGGGTCAACGCCGTCTCGAAACCGCGCGTGTCGGTGAACTTGCCCACGAACGCTGCCACCCCGAAGGATCCGGAAGCCTGTCTCGCGTCGAGCTGGACCACGGCCCCGTCCTTCAATCGAATCAGGGGGGGCAGCGATTCGGGGGTTCGCAGGTCTGGCCGCCGCTCGCCCCAGGTGTGCAGATGTTCGTAGAACGCGGTGGCCATCGTCATCGACGCATCCTCGATGGCGGCGAGGACGTCATCGCGCGACCATCCCATCGGGATGCTCGAGACAAGGCCGGATTGGAATTCGAGCGCCCCGAGCAAGAGCTTAGGGTTGACGCTCGAGTAGGATGCCCACAACGCGATTTCCGGAGCGTACGCAGCCAGCGGCGAGCCGCGTCCCTCCAAGAACGACTGGATATCAAACTCTCCAACATTGGGTCCCCAGACAAACTGCCCGTCGGATGCCGGAAGGATATCGAGGTCGCCTTGGACATAAACCGAGGGCCGGGGCAGGTAAGAAGGCTCCAGAATCAAGTCGGACAAGATTGCTCCAGGGAAGTCGAGGTAACCCAAGGAGCGAGCTGCGCGGAGGGTCAGGGACTGGAGCAGGTAGGAGGTCGCTGGGGATCCACCTCCCGCGCCTCGGGGCTCCTCGTCGCCGTCTGGAGCCGGGAGATGCGTCAAGGGTGGGTCTGCCGGATCGACCGAGGCTGCCCTTTGGGGCGGGTCGAATCGCGCCTGGGCCCCGCCCCAGCCAGCCAGTAGCAGAGCAAGAAAGAGGGAGCCGCGAATCAGCTGCCTCATCGCCTCGACAACGAGAGGGCGCGGGGCGCGGTCCGTCCCTGGTTCCATGGATCCCGCATCACAGCCCACCTGACAGCAAGTTCCGTGCCGTGTCGCCGCATTTTCTTGTCCGCTCGATAAATGGGTCGGTCAACCCAGGAGGATCGCGTTGACGATACGCTGAAGGTCGAGCACGTCCACCAGGCCATCGCCGTTGGCGTCGGCGCCGGCCACGATTGGCGGATCGCTCTCCGTCCCAAGGATGACGTTGACGCACAACTGGACGTCGATGATGTCGACATGGCCGTCCTGGTTGACGTCTCCGTCAACCGGACTCGTCGAGGTAGACGAGGCTGTGGCCGTCGCGGTCGGGGTGCTCGACGGGGTGGGGGAGGGCGTGGCGGAGAAAGCGACAGAAGGTCCAATGGTGGGTGTGCGAGTGGCCTTGCTTGTCGGTGTGGGAGAGGGTCCGCTCGTCGACGTGCGACTAGGAGTGCTCGTCGGAGTCGGGGGCATGGGGCCGAGGATGTGGACGAGGGCGCCCCCGGCGTAATCGGTGAGATACACTTCGCCGGACTCGTCTTCGCCGAAGGACGAGATGCTGTAAGCCGTATCAACGATTTCAGCCGAGGCCCAGGCGCCGGGGCTCGGCTGCGACAGACCCCACATCTTCCCACTGCAGAAGTCGCCGTACAAATAGACTCCGCGCAATTCCAGCGAAAGGTCTCCCCGATAGACGTAACCACCGCTGACGGAACAGTTCCCCGACACGTGGCCGTACTCCGCCACCGGGAGGATCTTGCCCGTCTGGTCACAGCCGGAAGAGGGGTTGAAGCACAGGCTGCCCTCCATCACGCGCCAGCCGTAATTCCCACCCCCGGGGAAACTCGACGGCTCGTAGTCGATCTCCTCCCGGGCTCCCTGGCCGACGTCCCCGATGTAGAGATCCCCGAAGGCGCGGTCGAAAGAGAAGCGCCAGGGGTTCCGCAAACCGTAGGCCCAGATTTCCCGCTTGACCGCCGGATCGGCATCGGCGACGAACGGATTGTCAGGCGGAATGGCATAAGGAACGCCGCTGTCGACATCGACCCGGAGGATCTTCCCGAGGAGGACCGTGCGGTTCTGTGCATTATTGGCGGTGTCCCCGGCCCCTCCGCCATCGCCGACGGCGAAGTAGAGATAGCCGTCCGGCCCGAATTCGACCATCCCACCGTTGTGATTCGCCGCCGGCTTGGGGATCGTCAGGAGAATCTGGGCCGAGGCCGGTTCGGCGATCGACGGGTTCGCCGAGACGTTGTAGCGGGCGAGCACGACGGCTCCACTGTTGTTGGTGTAAGCGACGAAGAATCGACCATTCGTCTCGTAGGCCGGATGGAACGCCAGGCCGAGCAGGCCTTGCTCGCTTCCGGAATCGCCGACGATCGA